>Ga0326513_10002262_pt1 | contig 14266 bp, 20 predicted proteins | sample 2_2465_0518_D_FD_203654 | JGI IMG/M metagenome (GOLD analysis project Ga0326513, IMG submission 203654) | Bovine rumen microbial communities from UC Davis, California, United States - 2_2465_0518 | ecosystem: Host-associated > Mammals > Digestive system > Stomach > Rumen | place: USA...
TGTAGAACCAAGGAATGATACCTCATGTACGTTAGCAGGAACACCATGTACTTGAGTAAGTACTGCACTATTATCGTTTTCATCAATAGTACAATCCCAGAACTCCATTGTCTGCCAGCTTGAGTTATTCATCCAAATAGTATATACATCTGAAGGAATCTCAATCTTAGTAAAGTCGTTACCAGACTGTGAGCTATAGAAGTTGCTGACTCCGGAACCCATTGCAAGAACCTCTCTTAACTCTGACATATCGTTGTTATAGATAAGAGCGTTCAAGTCTGTTTGGTTACGCTGTCCACGAATATTAAGTGATTGCAAGTTCTCGAATACTCTAGCTTGTCCTTGCAGCTGACAACCAAGTGTAGCTACTGTAGTAGTATACCCACTACCAGACTGTGTAAGAGGAGTACCAACATTGATACTCTTCAGAGGAGAACCAAGTACTTCTGAATAGATACCGTTAAGCTCAACACCATCAAAACCTGTAGCCAATTGGCTGAAGTCAATACTCTCCATGAAGTTGGCACCGAAGATAGTAATAGGGTTCTTAGTGTTAGAACCGCCTGACATACTATATTCAAGAGGTTGTAGCTTATTTACCGCCTGCGTGGCTTGAAGAACACCATCCTTCATTACAGACATGTAAGCACTCTTATTAGGAGTAATTACAACGTCAATGTCAGAACCTTCGGTTACGTTTGCTCTAAGGTAAATGTAGTGATTCTTATAGTCACCGCAGAACCATTTAGCGTCGTAGTAGTCCATTGAGTTACTCAACCACCAGTGACGGTGTGTCATACGAGAACCCTGTAACCAGCTCAACCATGTTGGGTCACCTTTACCTGATTCTACATACTTGAAGTAACCGGAAGCATTATACATAATCTCACACCACTTAGCAGCATAGTCGTCGTCAAACATCTTAGAGACGTTATCATAGCTTAGACCAGCATTGTAAAGTGCATCAGCAACCTTAGGTACAACTGTATTAGCCCAATATGGCCATGCCTCAAGAGCATCCCACAACCAGTTAGATGTTACAACTTGACCTTGGTCATTGGCGCTTCGTCCAGAGAATGCATATGTTGTCACAGATCCTGGAAGTTTGGTAGTACGATCGATTGGAGGATTATAAGCAATACCACCATCGTTCTTATTACCAAGCGCAATATCCATATCCCAAGGCTCATAGTGCCAGTGTACTCCATCGTATGTCTTCAGCTGAGCATTACGCTCAAGTGAGTCCACAAGACCGAAGCGCATACAGAAGATATAGTAAGCAGCCATCTTGTACAAGTCAAGGTGTTGTGCTGCTTCTGCCTGGAACTTAGATTGGTTCTAATATGTACTTACAACCCAAGCATGGAAATCAATGAATGGCTGTACCTTCTGTACATACTTAGATGAAGGGTTGAACTTGTTGATACCTACTTTAGCATCATCCTCTGCAATATCATCTTCATCGGGGAATACGAGTTCAAATGCCTGTTCCCAGTTATACATCTGAGTTACGTTACCTGTAGTCTCATCTTTAACTGATACAATATCTGTAAAGTTGTTATGGGTCATATAAGATGTGAAAGGTACGTTAGATCCTACTACCTCAATTCTAAGAACCTTACCATTATCCCAAACCTTGTTGGTGTTGGTATCATCGTCCTTATGAGGAACTGTTAAACAGAATGGATCTGAAGGAATCGCGTAAATACTACGTTCTCCGTAGCTAAAGTCAGACTTCTTATCGTCCATGAATACGTACTGTCCAAGGAATGTACGTGTTCTGCTTCCTTGCTCATCGTAATAGAATACTGCACAAGGGAATGAGTCTGGAGCAATACGAATATCGTATGGGAATGCACTCTATGATACTGCACTCCAAAGTACAGGAGTACCGTTACGAGAACCATATCCCTCAACCCAACTGCCATCCTCACCAAGGCTAATATCGTTGTGGTGAATCAGCTGGCTAGTAGAGAACAACTGAGGTTCTGTTCTAAGCTTATATTCATCGTCAATCTAAGCATTAAACCAGCATACCTGCATAAGTCTCTGCAATGTACCATTGTGTACACCAGATGAGTCAGCATAGTTAGCTTGAAGTACATACTTGTTTGCTGGAATAGAAGGTTTAGAACCCGTTACAATACTGTTACCAACAAGTGCATCTGTACCACTCTTCATTACATATCTATTCTTATTAAGAAGTAGATCTGCTTGTGAAGTAGTCTCATATGAAGGGGCTACAAGACCTTTAGCTTTGTTCAACCAGAACTTCATTGAAGTGATTGGGTAGTTCAGCGTAGACTGACCGTGCTTTCTGATTTGAACATTAGTAATCTTAAAGTTCTTTGAAGCATCTGACGGACAGAAGCGTTCAATGGTCACATCTGTTGTTGATTTATCCTTATCTGACTGTCCACTAAGGATGTTTGAAAGGTTACCAGTAATAAGGATAGTATCGATCTTATTCTTACACAAGTCAAAGCTTATGTTACCACCATCGTCAAGTACATTGTTATTATTAGCAATAGTAGACTTATTCTCGCTATCAAACAAGAAGTTGTTATAAGCATCTGTGTAAGTGATGGCGTAGTTATATACTCTTATGTTATATACTCTAACGCCACTATTGGCACCACCTATCTTAATATTACCAGTTGCTTGGAATGATTGTCCAGAAGCAACAGCTGCTCTCTCGAGAATACCATTATTAACAATATAAGCAAGACCAGACTCTACTGTTCTATCATCTGGATCCTCGGGTATATTGTTTATGATGAATGCGAGCTTGATACGCTCATTATACTTATAGTTGGTATGTACTACTTCTTTGTTTGCGTTGTTGTACAGTGTAGCTGTATCAGGAGTAATCTCAATACGAGCTCCTTCTACATTACCTATTACAACAATCTTATCGCTCTCGTCAGACACTTTCTCTGACTCGAACTCTATCTCGATTGTTTTACCTGTAGTAAATGAGAAATTTTGGAATGGCTGGAAGTTAATCACAGCATTCTCTACGGTTCCGGATGTTCTAAAACTATTATTATACCATCCAGAGTTTGTGTTCCACATAATACCTGTGAAGGTAGTAGATACGTTGCCAGAAGCATCATTCCAAACGTCTTTAGTATTACTGTCGTTTGTTCTACCGTATGCGGACATTTTGAGTTCGTAGAACGCAGTTTCATTAACAACAATCTTGTTGTTCTTAGTTATATAGATAGGATACAGAGCGATCTGTGTACTGTTATAATAAGCAGCAAGATATGTGTCTGTTCCTTCTTGTGTGTATATAGTAGGTATAAACTGCAGGTTAGGAGCTTTCTCCTGACTATTAGCAGTAGCCTGTCCAAGTACTGTTGGATTAGCATCGTTAAGACCTTGTAACAACTTCCATGTTACAGGAATAGATGTGTTAGTCTGCAAGCTATCTGTGTAGTATCCCCACTGTATTGTCTGTGGTTCATATTGTACAGCACTAAGCATCAGTGAACTTAGAGGGAAATCTCCGCTATCAAACTGTGCGTTAATGTTAATAAACTTACCTGTACTACCTACTACGCTAGACGCTACAGTAAATGTATAATACAGCAAGTTACTGTTTACAACAACGTTACCGTCGTTATACTTACCTTCTGCCCAGATCTGTAGACTGTGCTGTCCTTCTGACAGGTTTCCAGCAATCTGCTGAATCTCAGTAACCTTTACAGGTCCATCTTGTACTACATCTCTAATATAAGACTTGCCTTCTCCACCCTCATCTATTTGGAAGTGGATCTTAGCTGTACCGGTTGTATTGTTACGTTCGAATACGTAAGGAACCTGTATAGGAGTATTACCACTTGCCTTCTCGTAGAATCTAAATGTACTTGTTACATTAAGTTGTAGAAGTACAATAGTAAACGTTCTGGTATTACGTGCACCAGTAGTAGTACCTCTAGCTTCGATGCTTATGGCATTCTCTCCTGGCTGAAGATACTCGTAGATGCTAAAGTTAGGATCTGCATCAGATCTATTATACCATCTGCTGAATGTTGTAGTAGCACCTGAAGCAGTATTTGATATAGTATATGTTACAGATATGCTGTCTGTAGATTCTCCTTCGTCGTTGTATATTCTCCACGAATATGCTATTCTACCTCCAGTGTTGTTTGTATCGCCGTAGCGTACAAACTTGTTGTTAAAGCCGCCAGCCTCTGTAGCTGTCAGCTCAAGTTTGTAATCGCTAGGACGAACAAAGTTAAATAACTCAAGAGCGCTATTATCAGTTGGGTTCTCTTTCCATGCTGCGAACGCATCCTGACTTGAGAACATTCTATACTTATTATTAGAAGTGTCCTCATACATATAGAATGGATTCTTGAGTTTATCTTGTATCAACTCTCTAATAGAACCTCCAGATACCTGTAGACCGTTTGTTACGCTATTGCCAGTTAATGAGCTCGTACCAGTAACCCAGTCAACAAACTCGTTTATTTTTCCAGTATATAAATCCATGTCTTATTTATTTAATCAGCCCAAGCGTTGTCATCGATCCAAGGATATTCATCAATCCAGTATCCATTAGAATAACAACACAATAAATCAGATATCTTACTCCAGACTAATATCAATCCTTTATATACTTGTTGTATATCTTTTGACCCACTATAAACCCCAGTTATTTCATGATGATTTATATGTATCATAAGTCAAATTAAAGGTTGGTTCCGGCCCAAGGACCTTGGTTATTAGCTTTCATATAGTTCACAAGATTGATGATGTCGAGCATAGAGCATGAAGTAACCGTAACAGTTTCTCCAGCAGCTACTGTAACATCAGCAATCGTGCCATTAGAAGGATTTACTACCTTGGGAATAGTGAGAGTATTTGTAGCGTGATTGTTTACACCTACAATCTTTACTACACCACAGTCTTTAGTAGTACCGTCGTTCTTCTTAGTAAGCTTGTACTGGAATTCAATACCGTTATCAGTCTCACCGAAGTTGAAGCTAGAACCGAAGTCAAGAATACCACCAAGTTTAAGCTCTGCACCAGAATCTATTTTGATCGATGGGGCTGAGTGCTTCTGAAATACAAATATAACATCGTCTCCAGTAGAGTCTGAGTGTGCCGTGGCTTCTGCATATTGGCCGTCCTCAAGCGCCTGCAAGTTAGTTATTAGAGATGCACTGTTAAATGCAGTGTTTATTTCAGATTCGCTATATGACTTGTTTAACTCAAACGTTGGAATTGATGCAACGTTTATTGTTTCACTATAAGAAATAGTACCTTCCACGCTGACACCAAGATATGTATATTGGTCAGATGTGCCTATTTCAAGAGCACCTTTATTTGTTATCTTAGTATGAATTCCCAACTTACCGTTCATTGCATATGCAGTCTTGATGATGTCTTTTGTAGTACATTGCTCATCGTTCTGAGCAATAATATCATAGAAGTCATCATCTTGTTTTACATACTGCAGAGCTGCTGTAGAAGTCTTGCCTATTGGGGTGTTATCATCATAGATAGCCTTTGAGTTAGGAGTTGTCTGACGGGTAGCCATCTTCCAAACACCGTCCTTATTAAAACGATATTCGTCTGTGAAGATAGATGTCTTCTCAGTATTGAATGTACCGAACTCAAGACCATCACCACCACCATGCTCGAACTTAATCTTGTTCATGTTGCCGTCAGGGTCGTAACCCTTAGGCTGCAGAGCAACACCACCGTGCTTCTCACAACGAAGGTCAATGGCCTTTGCACGAACCTTCAAGTAGCCACGCTCATCGCGCTCATCGGCTGTACCCTCATCAAGAGTATTACCAGTGAGGATCTTAATATCCATTACACCAGCCTCAGATGGCTTAAACATGTAATCATTAGCTACATCTGCACCAGTAGTCTTATTCTTCTTCAGTGTAGCAGCCTTTCCCTTAGTGCTAATAGCAATCTCGCCACAACCAAGCTCAAGCTTCACTGGGTTATCTGAACCATCGATAGCCTTAACAACAACCTTATCGCGCTTCTTAGGCTCTCTGTGGTGTGAACAGAACTGAATGTCGTCACCAGGTTTAACAGCTACATCACCATAATTACCAGCATAACTCTCAGTATTGTTGTCCCAAGCTGGCTCAAGGTTGATATTTTTGTTGCTACCTACAGTTACATTACCTTTAGATGAAACTGAAAGGACACCACTACTATCTATTGCTGCGCTACCGCCTCCTGCGTTAATAGCATCAACAGCGGTGTTTACATAACTGGTAAGACTGTTCCACTCTGTTGCGCTGAGGGTATCCCCGTTAGATTTTTGAATAAATGTTTGTTTTGTCATATTATCTTAATATTATTGGGAACGTCCCTCCGAACGCCCAGTTGTCTGTTAATGTTATTGGGAAGCTATCTCCAAAATGCCAATCTGTACTTGGAGCTTCTCCTTCATACGTGAAATAATAAACGTCTTGTTGTACAAGGTTATCTTCTACAAGCTGTGCATACTAACTTGCGGTGAGAGTTACCATCTTAGATGAACAGCCGCCACTAGATGAACCATTATCTGATTGATCAACAGGGATATCGACAGGCGTAGAACTACTCCAATCAATATCTTGATTATGATATACGTCTGCTTTTAGTACGTATTTCTAATCAATTACCTATTGTAATCTAGTAAGAGCATCTGCTACATCTTGTCTTAGAGCAAAGTCTCCTTTCTCTTGATAAATGTCCGCTATATCTGTAAGCAACTTACTTATATCTTCAGATACAACGTAATCGTCTCTTTTAGGTTGATATGTTTGCTGAGCTTCAGTTGTAGTTAAGTATGTGCCTTCTGCAATTAAATATCTTTGATCTGATTCAGATTTAGTATAATATCCACTTAAATCTACACTTAATTGTTTAGTACCTACCTCCTACCAAGTATTGTTAATTCTCCTAAACTCCACATACACCGTTTCACCATCTACTATTTCTCGTAGGATGTAGATCTTATTCTCATCTATATTTGTAGTAGGAAGTTCGTCTACAATTATAAACGGTTTAGTGTCCAATGTAACGCTTATCTGACCATCTTCTATAGATATGCCAGGACCTGCAGTTAATGTATCCTATTTATTATTAAGACTATTATTAAGAGAATCTTTGGTTACATAATTATTTAATAAAGACGTGTCCGCCTTTGTATTAAGATCGGTCTTACTAGCCAACTATGGAAGAACTGTATTATCTACTTTCTTTCTAAGAGCAGCGTATATTGCCCAGTTTGCTAGAGGGTTCGACGACGATAAGCTAAGTTCAGTATCTACTGTTACTGTATTATTGATAATAGTGACACCGCCTGTGCTTGGTTGTGTTGTTGAAGAACTTCCAGTAGATTCTCCTGGATTCTCATCCTCTCCGTCACCTTCTTTTATTGTATACAATCTTGAGTTGTGTACATAGTTATCAACAACGAATTGTCTTAGTTCTAATAAATCTTCTGTTGTAACATACCCATTTAAGTCAGAAGCAGTAAGATAATTAGACATTTGTTGATATATATCAGAAATATCGCTATTACTTGCATAATCTATATTAGCGAACATCTAATCTATAGCACCAACTGTTCTTTCAAATTGTGTTGTTGTTACATATGAATCTTTGGGAGCAAATGATCTGGCAGCTTCGTCTCTTGTAATATACGTTTCAAGACTTACGGCAGGCTGTACTCTACCAAAAGATACCCAATCCTATAACTCACTATCCCACTTATATTGAATAAATACGGTATCGTCGCCGCTCTGTTCTTGTTTTATGTAGAGCTTATTTGGATTGATATCGTCTCCAGTGGGAAATTCGTCTACAACTTCGTATACATCTGTATCTAAGGTACAACTTATTTCTTCATTTGCGTTTATTCTTATACCAGAACCAGCAATAAGTTTACGTTGATATTCTGCAAGAGAGTCTACAATGTCGTTTTGTGTAGCAAGTGTTGCTATGTCTGTTTTATTTGCCTTGCTATTTTCGATATTTGTTATCTTCTAATTGGTCTCTCTATTAGCAGCATCGAATTGAAGCTTAGACACATATTCTGTATCAATAGTATTACCTTTAGAATCTGTAAGAGTAAGTATTCCATTATTCTGTGAGATAGTAAAGATAACTTCGTCCTTGCCATTCTTAAATTGAAATAAACCGTCAGCCGCCTTAGCGCTATAAGGACCGTCACAAACATACTCTTTACCGCGTGCCCATATGCAAGGTTTATCCTGGATAAACACAATCGAATCCTCGGCAATTTGATCCTTCTTAGCTAAGAATCCGTTGTATGTCTTAAAATTTAAAAATCTTTTATTAATCATTAGAGCACTCTTTTAAATTTGTATATATACGGTTCAAGGGGACCCTTTTAGGACCCCCTTTCCGTTTGTACCTTTGCCATCTCATGCACGCCGGTACCCAAGCTTTTATAACGTTATTATTGTGCTTGCTCAGGGATGTTTGTTTCCCCGCCGCTTACTGCCTCAGTGATATCAGGGTTTGTAGGCTCGCCTTCAGTTTCCGGAAGACCCTGCTCACTTTCAGTTGCGCTTGATGTCGTATCGATAAACTCCTCGAACTCTACGTCCTCAGCCTTTACGATAGTAAGATTGGCAACTGTGTCGCCGTCTTTATATACAGCAGGAACTACATCTGTGGTGTTCATATATCTTACAATAACCTCCTCATCAATGTTACCACTCAGAATTGGGCTTGAACACATACGAAGAGTCTTCTTGTAGATATCTGCTGGAGTATTGATAATTCCTACATATCCCTCAGGAATCTCAACTCCAATACCAGTGCGATATACAATATTAACCTGACCACGTTCGTTTACGTCGGTCGCAATATCAGTCGCAACAAGATTATATCCTGCACCATTGGTGCGTACCGGCTGTACGGCTTTCTCTAAGATTTTCTTAAATTTAATAGTCATCTGCTTATATATCTTTAGTTTAGTTGTGTTTACTGTTGTCTCAGTTATGGTTACCCCGTCCGGTTCATCTCCAGATCCTCCAGGGTTAGAGCCTAGTGTGCTAGGAATCATACACCACGGAGCAGTGCCTATGGGAGGTAACGCTCCTCCCTAAAGTCTAAACATAGGCTACCAACTAAACATTTTATTATTATGAATGCGCAGGTTTCCAGGTGGCCACCCGAATCTCAGCCTCGCCTGCATTGGCTGTATTGTTGCCCGTTCGCTGTGGTCGAACCACATACTATCCACCTTAGCGGCCGTACGAGCAGCGACGCTTATTTCTTAACAAAAGGCTTCTTCATCCAGTTCCAAACCTTCTTGTACCAAGGGGTCTTAGGCTTGATAATAGACTCAATAGCCTTAATAGCCTTCTTAATCTGCTTCTTGTCAGTAAGTCTTACTGTCTCGAACTCGCTTACATACTGCTCGCAGAATGCGTCAATAGTATCAAGAGCAAGCTTTGCACCGTAAGCAATAACCTGGTTAATCTCCTGTTCTGTCAGGGGTGCGCCTGCCTTAGCCTTAGCGCGGATAAACTCGAAGCGAATATCGTCAAATGTCTCTACCTTTGTAAGATCTACAACGATTACTGGCTTTATATTATTATTCTTTTTCATATATGTTTTACTTTTACTGATTATCCTGCACACTCACACTTTACATCACAATCACAACATGGGCAAGCAGTATTCTCTGCATTCTTAAGAGCCCACTCTTCGCGCTCCTTCTGCTCAATCTTGTGACGATTCTTAATGTTAGCAACCCACTCCTTGCTCTTTATCGTAGCAAGAAGCTTCTTGTTGAATCGATTTGTATAGAACACAAGAATAAGATCTCCCTTCTTAGCATCAATCTCCTCCTTGAAAGGCTCGCCGTTATTAGTGCCGCTGTATATTACATGCATTGGCTCTTCAGCGTAGTAGATGTTACGAATGTCATAACGATCCTCACTCTCAATGTGCTGAGCTGTATTCTCCTCGGGATCGATAGCAATATTGGCAGAACTGTTTGTTAAATATAGTGTTTTCATTTTGAGTATTGTCTATTTTTATCTTCTTTAAATCGTCTCTTAAGCTTAAACTTAAAGGCTTCGTTGAACAGTATATCTGAAGTATCATCAGACTTCATGATCTCAACTGTTTGTTGGAACACATGTTTACATACTGTACCTACGGTTTCTTTATCTATATCTAAGTTCTTCGAGACTTGTTTAATTACATCTTCAAGAGTAATCATCGCTCAACTGCAACAATATCGTATAAACGAATAATCTTGCTGTCCTTTACGAGATCGAAGAACATGCCCGCTGTGTCTTTGAAAAGAACTACATCACCGGTCTTGATGATCTCATTCTCCTTCATCTCCTCTGTAGGATACCAAACAGGGCTCTTCAAAACAATACCTCTGCGATAATCAGAATCAACTTCCTTAACCTCCGTCTTTACTTCATCGTAATCCTGTACATCAATATCATCTTTCTTGCTAGTAGCAGCATTATCTTTAGCGACGGGAGTACTAAACTCTTTCTTTACCTTGACCGGATCCAAGGGCTTAATCAAGAAGAAATCTCTAAACTCGTAAGGAATCTTACTAGCTACGTCTTCTGCAAGCACCGACTGGTCTATAATCTTCTCTTCTTCCATTACTTTCTAAGTGTTTTAAGATGACTTAATACGCTCAACAGGTTAGTAAGAACTGTATGCTTTTCAACCTTCAAGCATTCTGGCTCACCAGCAAGATCTGCATCGAGATTAACGAGCTCTGTATTATATCTGTCAATCAGATTATCAATCTCGTCAAATACGTTAACAAAGTTTTTCTTGCTTGGCTCTACGTCAACTTCCTCCAAGTAACCATCCTTGATAAGCTGTGCAGCGTACTCAGGTGAGATACGGAATGTAGAACTAAATGCTGAGTTCAGTGAATTATCCTCACCGTTCTTGTGGAACTCCTCATTGTGTTCAGATACGTAGTACTTGCCATCTTCTGAGAGAGTGAATGTGTCACCCAACTCCATTACAAAGAATGAATCGATTACACGTAATGTCTTTGCCATTTTATTCTGAAATTTCGTTAAATACGCCGGCATAACGTAGTTTCGTGTGCATTTGGTTGCAATTTGATAAAATTTTTGCTAAAATGCAGCCTTTTAAGGCATTTTTACGTTATAATCGCGTAAACCCTGGGGAAAGAAGGGGGGATTATAGGGGGGTTAATAGGGGCTCTGCTTAATAATATATATACTGGCCCTTTGTCTTCTTTGCTACTTTCTTCTCTTTCCCCAGTAAATTCTAAAACATGAAGAAGAAAAGAAAGGCTTATATAGACGTTTACAAGTCAATGTACCCATTAGATCTAGTAGTAGTCAATGGCTCTGTAACTCTAGAACAACTTAGGAAGCAATATTGTGAAATAGATGGTGCAGAAATCGAAGATTTCGATAGAAATAGATGGGGTGCAGTTACTTTCAAAGGTATACGTAAATCTGATGAGCACAGAGTAGTAATAGTATGGCTACAGAATCCTGAGGACATCTATTACCCAAAAGGTACGTCTAAGACATACAAACAAATTGCATACTCTGGTGTTATAAGTCACGAAGCATCTCATGCAGCCCTAACGACGTATGATGTAATAGGAGAAGGTATTTGTACAGTAGACCAAGAACCTTTCGCATACTACATGCAGTGGATTGTAGAATGTATATATAAGACCATGTCGAAGAAGTAATATGACACATGTAGAACTAAATGCCATACTCTATTACGCAGATTTCTTAAGTCTGAAGGCAGAGAGTCACCCAGTTACAGATAACTGTAAATATTTCTTTATACACGGATACCCAATAAACAGCCTGTATATAGTTGATTCAGAGCCTGAATATGATAGAGAGAATCCCTACTTAATCCAAGCATACCAAGAATACCGATAGCTTGAGGATAAATACGACGAGGAAGCGGCCATGAGCTTTATAGACGATATATGTTGCCTAAAGGCCTGCGGATCTGTTGATGCTGAGCAAATGTTAAAGTGCATTCATCAATATAGTACAAAATACGAAAGAAAGATGGCATTCAGTGCCTACAGAAACTGGAAAAAAGAATAGACTTATACTCACTTAACACTCAATGAAAATGGAGACCCCCAACAAACTGAATGCACGCAATACGTCAAACACGCTGAAACAGCACTTGCAAAACGAGGCTTACTTAAGAGCCCTGGATATGATGGAGAGAATAGAGAAAGCTACGTATAAAAATGGATATTATGGCTCAGATGATTAATGAAATTGATCCCTGTGATTGGGATGACATAAACCCTAGTAAAGACGATGAGTAAATTTAGTAATTTATACGATATTGACGGTAATATCATCAATAAATCGCCCCAACATACCTTCACACTTGAAGAAACTGAGCAGCTTGTTGACGATTTAACCAAAAAAGTACAAGAAAACCCTGAAAATGAGACCTACAAAGTCTACTTAGCTAATGCCCAAAAGTGGCTTTACAAGCTCTATAACGAGATGAGTAGAGAAGATCTCATGAAACGCATGAATTTTATCACAGATAGCTTACAGAACGCTAAAGATGAGGTAAATGAGGCTGAACAAGCTAAAATTGAAGAGATAAACAAGGCCGTAGAAGAGCTCAAAGATGAGTACAATAAGGTCGTAATGGACGAATATGTTGAACCAATTGAAGAAATAAACGAAAATGAGGGACATAAGGAGAATATTCATACACTGCACAGCGGGGAGTCAAAAACAGACGAAAAATGACCTACTCAGAGAATTCAAAGCTAAAGGATGGAGCGCTCCGGGCTATCACTACGTCGTATTCCCGGATGGTAGAGTGGATTCACTCCTTGCCGAAGAGAAGGTCTCTAACGGAGTCCAAGGGTTTAATTCCACAGCTATCAACGTTGCCTATGTCGGAGGAATTGACAGTAAAGGCAAACCTGAAGATAACCGTACAGAAGCCCAAAAATCAGCCCTAATAAACCTCTTAAAAGAGCTTAAAAAGCGCTACCCAAATGCCCATATAATGGGTCATAGAGACATCTGGGGTAAAGATAAGAGTAAGTGGAAGAAAATGTGCCCGTGTTTCGATGCTGAGGCTGAATATGCAGACTTAGATAACGTAGAACTAGGTAAATACGATGATGCAGGAGAGCCTGCTGACATTGTAATGCCTTTATTTGCACAATCTACTGAAGAAACACCAAGTACTTGGGATAAAATTAAATCACATTTCCCATGGAACAAGTAATAGGGGCTGTAATAAGTGCTCTTGTAATAGGAGCTGTAGTAGTAGCGTATTTGATGATAAAAGGAATACTAGACGATGGACAATGATTCTTTAAAATACTTCGTATTTGCAAGTATAATATCTGCAGATAATGATGAATTTACTGAAGAAGTAAAACAAGAGATAATCCGTAGATACAACCCAGATGATAAGTGGGAAGATCATAACTGGGAGTATATACTAGAGCCTATAAAAGACAGTAATAAAATAGATAAACTAGTAAGTATACTAGAGTAATGAGTTCCGGGGATACCAAAGCGGTATCTTCGGAATTTTTTTTGCAAAATTTTTTATTTTTTTTGTGTGGGTGTGGAAAGTGAAATTTTTTTTATTTTGTGTGTACGGAAAGTTAAAGGAGCAATAAATCACACCCCAGTATCGACTTTCGGATTGGTTGTACCCCGTATCTGCAATCTTTCCGCGCTCCGCGCTATGTTTCGATACGCTAAAACGTTTTAGAAAATGAAAAAAGTCTTACAGGTCACAGCGCTTGCACTTGCCGAAAACACGAAAAATCAGAGCGAAAATCAGTTGTTTGCTATTGCCACATTGCAGCCCGTATCGGGCAAAGATGGAGTGAGTAAATTACGTTCACATTCTGTGATTGTGTCAGACTCTTATAGTTGGTTAATTGATATTGCCGATTATGAGGGTAGGCAAGACAAGGACAAACTCGAAGCCGCTCGCAAAGATTTAATAGGCGAAAGTGACGAGTTTACGACGGTTACGATTTCGGTCGAGGAGTTAACAGGTGGTAAGCACAAAGGATTCAAAGTAATTGATAATGAAGACTACGGCACTATTACGAGTCGTAGTCTTGTCGGTTACGAGTCCGAAGACGAGCTTAAATCGAGAGAGTTAGGTCGCTTGAATCGTCAAGCGGGCGACACAATCGAGTGGGTTGATGAGGAGCAGGCATAAGCCTGCCCCTTTTTTCATTTCTCTATTTTCCCTAAGGAATACG
>Ga0326513_10002264_pt1 | contig 14263 bp, 9 predicted proteins | sample 2_2465_0518_D_FD_203654 | JGI IMG/M metagenome (GOLD analysis project Ga0326513, IMG submission 203654) | Bovine rumen microbial communities from UC Davis, California, United States - 2_2465_0518 | ecosystem: Host-associated > Mammals > Digestive system > Stomach > Rumen | place: USA: California...
CTTTGCAGAGATAAAGATACAGTATGTGCCCGATGTGAAGATGGTGGAGAGCAAGAGTCTGAAACTCTATCTCTTCTCTTTCCGCAATCATGGCGACTTCCATGAGGATTGTGTCAATATCATTATGAAAGACCTTATCCGCCTCATGGATCCTAAATATATAGAGGTGACGGGTATCTTCACCCCACGTGGAGGTATCAGCATCTATCCATACGCCAACTATGGCCGTCCGGGAACAAAATACGAGAAACTTGCAGAACACAGATTCATGAATCATTAGGATTCTCTTTGTATAAATGTCTCTCCCTTACATGCCTTGCAAGCATGTAAGGGAGTTTTTTCCTGTTTTCCCGAGCAAATATTTGGAGAAATCAGATTTTTTACCTATTTTTGCAAACGAATCAATAAAGGTTATAGTTATGGAAAAAAGAAACCTTACAAGGAAAGAAGCACTTGAAAGACTTCAAAAGTCAATTAAAGCCAAGAAAGACTACATTAAGGAAACACGCGTAGCCTTAGAGAACGAATATATACAAAGGTTTGGAGTGAAACCATCAAATCACAATGTCTGGTGAATAAACTTTCTATTGATAGCATAAACTCCAACTCTCCCTACGAAGTTTTTCTTTCGGAAAGATTTCGGGGATATTTATTCGTTACAAATTATGAGGTGCAGTATTCTATAGATTTTATTGAAGATGATTTGCTTACTCAAAGTGAATCATATCAATTTATCATTCAGAATATCAACAATTCATCATCACCTCGTGATCCTTTTGTAAGAGAGACGATAATGAGAATCGTAGAGGAGTTTTTTCAGAAAAATCAATCCACGCTTCTGTATATCTGTGATTCTTCAGATGGTAAGCAAAGCATGAGAAGTCGTCTTTTCAATTATTGGTTTGAAGGTTACAATGAAAAAGACAAATATGAGATACTATCCTCCAATGTTGTAGATGCTGAAGGCACGCCGACATATGTTTTTGTTATTTTCAGGAAAGACAATCCTGATGCAGAGATAATAAAGGATGAATTTACTCAAACAACACTTCTTCTGAGTACAAAACCAGAATAGTATTAAAAATAATATTAACCCTTAAAAACAATATAAGAAACAGAAAGTACATTTTAGAATAAAAACAGACGAGCGGTAACGCTTTCCCCATGCTGATGATAGTCTCAGACATTCTCAGCGAATAGTTAAATCACTTATTTATTAACTTGGGTGAGCAACTACCGATTCTCTCGACATAAAATATAACATTAAGCTTTTGGCTTTTGTTCTCTCTAATCGAAATCGCCAATTTCACACGTGAGAACAAGTATGCGAAAAGTTTCATGTCCTGTATAGGACGTGGACTTTGCCGTATCTTGTCTACGTGGATGGTGTTTGGCGATACCAGATTAGAGGGCGAGAATTTCGGAAGGTCTGCGCCCTTTTATTTTTGTCTAATAATGAAAAAGTTTTTTACACTTATTATCCTCTGTATATTCTCCATTGGTGTAATCCATGCAGATATTACATGGACTTTATCAGATGATGGCACATTAACCATATCAGGAACGGATATGCCCAAATATTCTTCTGGTCAAGTTCCTTGGTATTCTCAAAAAGATAAAATAAAGAAAATAATAATAAAAAATGGAGTGACAAATATTGGAGGTTATGCTTTCGAGTATTGTTCAGGTCTTACCTCCATCACTATCCCTAATTCTGTGATGAGTATTGGAGAGTATGCTTTTTATGGCTGTTCTGGTCTTACCTCCGTCACCATCCCCAATTCTGTGATGAGTATAGGAGAATATGCTTTCCGCGAATGCTCCGCTCTTATCTCCATCATGATTCCAAATACTATGACCAGTATTGGAGAACAGGTTTTCTGCAGATGTTCAAGTCTTACTTCCATCAACATACCAAATTCCGTGACGAATATTGGAGGTTCTGCTTTCCGTGATTGCTCAAGTCTTACCTCACTCACCATCCCCAATTCTGTGACGAGTATTGGAGCTGCTGCATTCTCAGGTTGTATAGGTCTTAGCTCCATTACAATCCCTAATTCTGTGACGAGTATTGGAAATAATACCTTCGATAATTGCTTAGGTCTTACCTCCGTCACCATCCCTAATTCTGTGACGAGTATTGGACTCAATGCTTTCCGTTATTGCTTAGGTCTTACCTCCGTCACCATCCCTAATTCTGTGACAAGTATTGGAGCGTCTGCTTTCTATGGCTGCAAAGGTCTTACCTCTATCACTATTCCAAATTCTGTGACGAGTATTGGACCAAGTGCATTCGATGGCGCAAAACTCAGAAATATAGTAATTAAGGCTAAGACACCTCCTTCTGGAGGTAGTGCTTTTAGCGGTCAGTCATATTACCATGCCACGCTTATGATTCCTGAAGGAAGCTGGGATGCATACGCATATAGTGATAACTGGTATCTGTTCATCAATATCCGTGAAATGGCATATAACGCAGTCAATCTGACAAATAGCAAGGCGTATATGCTGAAGTCCTCAAATGAAGGCTCATATCTCTTCTATGATAGCGTGAATGATTGTGTAGCCTCCTTGAATGAAACGGCTCTTGACGATACGGAGGAAAATGTCACTTGGATGACCACAGAGGTTGACGGCAAGCATTATGTGTATAATCTTGGTGCAAAGAAATTCCTTGTGGCAGACAAGACAAATTCCAAGACTGGTTATAGCCTTTCTGATGTTCCTGCTTCTATCGACATAGAAGATGGTAAGGATGCAATTGTCTTTGGTAAGAGCAAGGAGTTTTATATGGTTATCAACGATAAGTTGAATGTAGATGAAAATCTTGAATCTCAAATCATGACATCTACAGGAATAAATGAAATTGATGTTGAATCCAATCTGCCAATCATCACCTATAATCTGAATGGTCAGCGCATTAACAAATCAAGTGCTCGGAAGGGTATATTTATCGTCAATGGAAAGAAATATACAAAGTAATCAAAGATAAGAATATTGTTTAGACTTGGAGGGTATCACGCTATGTGATACCCTCCTTTGTTTTTACTCTGAAACAAAAAGAATTTTCGTACTACTCGTCAACTCGTCACCGCCAACGCTGTAAGTGGTTGTGACTCTTATGTTTACAGCGGTGATTCATTTCAAAACACTCGTCACCCACTCATCACCCCAAAGCCTTGTATCTTGCTGAGAATGTGAATTTTACAATGCTTATTCACTCGTCACCCACTCGTCACCTTTTAAGGGTGACGAGTGAATTGGCTATGCAACTTATTCTATATCAGTATGATATGTCACTTAATGGTGATGAGTGGGTGACGAGTGGAACGAAATGAATCACCGTCATAAATCTCTAACACATAAGTCTTTACTGCGCTAAGGGTGACGAGTTGACGAGTTGTGTGAAAATTCTTTTTTTTGAAGTTAATTCTACTTTGCCTTCGCTGCAAGTCCCAAGTGATTCCTATGTGATTCCCTTGTAAGTCCCATTTTTCGCCTATTCTAAGGAACGGAGCTGAAACGGATTTACAACGGACCTGGAACGGACTTGGAGCGAAGGCGCGGAGGAAGGAGAAGCGAAGGAGAAGCGAAGGAGAAGCGAACCTGTAACGGAGGAATAACGAAGGTCGGAAAAAGGCCGAAAAAAGATAAAAACAAGGTATGAAAAAGGCAGTCTGAGATAAAAGGACTGTCTTTTTTCGTATTTACCGCTTTCTCTTTACTCTAAAAAGTAAAAAATATTTTTTTTGTGCATTTGTTTGGCGGTTTCAGAAATTTTGATTAATTTTGCAAGTGATTTTTAAATATCGTGATTTTATAAATCTTACTAAAACCAATTGCAAAAAATAGAAGACATGAGACATTTAATGAAGATTTCTGTCATGGCACTCTTTGCCATGTTCGCATTCAGCAACGTGGCTGATGCACAGTTCGGTAACTTGAAGGGATTGGCTAACAAAGTTAAGAAAGCAGCCAAGGAAACTGTGAACAATATTACTAATGACACGAAGAGTACGGTGAGCCAGCAGACAGAGACTACCGTTAGCGAACCTACGAACACAACTACTACTGTTAGTAGCGTTAGTGAAAGTAGCGACAATAATTCTGCAGCTCAGAGCAGTAGCTCAAGCAGCAGTTCAAACCAGACTAATTTTGTGCCTAAATACGAGTTTAAGAATGCGAAACAATGCAGTTGGACTGTTGATGGCGACATCAATAACATAATAGGCTATTCCGAGTACTGTGCCTCTCAGATGCAGAATTCTATGAAGAATGGCTATAAGGGCTTGGATTATAAGTCATTCTGTGAGCTTATGTCGGCTAAACAGCCTCTTACCTTCGTTATTGATGCTCGTATAGACCTCGGTCTTGGTCCTGACACATGGAAGACAAAGCAGTCAAAGAAAGACATAGATGCTATGATATGGGACTTCAAGCAGGAGGCTTGGAAGGGAATGCCTGGCGTTGCCACTTCTGACAAGACTATCCGCTTGCAGCAGACACAGTTCATCATAGATCGTGGTCTCAGCTTTAGTGATCCTGTTGCTCGTGCAGCCTTCTTCGATATGGCTTATACCTATATGCAGATTTGCTTAGACAAAATTGACGGTACGGAGAGTGAGTGGAAGAGCGTGGAGAAGGGACTTAACGAGTTGTTCGGCTCTATGTCTGGGGAATATAAGTCAAAATACCCAGCCTTGAATCTTGCAGCTATAAAGGCAGATACTAACGGAAATTCCAATATGAAGCAGGCTATGGGAATGCAGATAGCCTATAAGCAGTTGGCAAAAGAGGGTAAGTATGGTAAGATGCCAGCAAGTGCCAATGCGAGCTTGGAGCAGAAGGCTATTAATGCAGTTAAGGCTCATCGCGCTTTCTGGGGCACCCCAAAGCAGGCGTGGGTAGGTCCTGTGACGAGCACAAAAAAGAATGCTTTGGGACAGATTGTCGCAAGGTTCCGTAGTGTAAAGGTTCTGTGTGACGATAATGGACAGAAGGTTATTCATAATTTCGTAGTTTCTGTGACTGCAGATAGCGGTAGCGTTTCATTTACAGGCTTTGGCTGGGAGAATGGCAGTAAGGAAATTGAATTGGTGAGGTAGATTTAGAACTCACGTTATATAATATATAAGGAGGGCATCTCGCAAGAGGTGCTCTCCTGTTTGTTTGTAAATCATATACATCCTACAAATAACGCCTATATTTCGCCTATAGAAAAATGGGACTTAGATGGGACTTACAACGGACTTACATCGGACTTGCATCGGAACTGCGAAAAAGGTTTATGGTATTATGGAAAAACTAAGATTTGGCAAGAAAAAGTGGTAAAATAATCGGGTGAAGCCAAAAATGATACGTGAGGAAAATTGGCACGAGTGGGAAAAAGGGTAGGGGAATAGGCTTCTGATGTGCTGTGTTTAGGGGGAGGGGAAATAGCTTATGTTTTTATTGATAGCAATGCTTTGCGTTGCATGAAAAATTAGGCATTTTTAAGGTTTTTTAATGTGTGATTTTGTGCAATATAAACTTTTTCTTTATGTAAAAATACGTAAGTTATTGATAAGTTATGATTTATGATTTTTACGTGTTTTTTGCCCGAAAAATAGTGAAAAAATAATTGGAAAATCTTTTGGAATTTGAGAAAAAAAATATTACCTTTGCACACAGAAAAAAATCCCAAACGGAAAACTTTCATAGCGTGGAATGTGAGAAAAGTTTTCAAAAACGGATAACTTTTTCTTCTCCTGTTGGAGAAAAGTTTCCCAAAACGGACAACTTTTTGCAGGATATGTGGTTAAAAATTACACCTAAATAATAAATATATAAATATAGAATACAGCAATTAATATAAACTTAGCAAAAGCAATGGAATTTCAGAATTTTACCATCCTCAAGCGTGATGGTTCACGCGACCAGTTCTCCCTGGATAAGATAATGACGGCCATAATCAAGGCTTTCGAGGCTGTTGGTGAGACCTATAGTATTGGATCTATCTCAAAGATTATCAGTCACTTGGATATTAAAGACGATATCAAGGTGGAGGATATCCAGAATCAGGTTGAGATTGCGCTTATGAAGGAAGGCTACTTTAGTGTGGCCAAGGCTTTCATGCTCTATCGTCAGAGTCATACAGAGGATCGTGAAACCCTTGACAAGCTGAATTTCCTTACCGCATATATGGAAGCTGCCAATGCAGCAACTGGTTCAAAGTTTGACGCAAACGCAAACGTTGAGCATAAAAATATTGCAACTCTTATCGGCGAGTTGCCAAAATCTAACTTCATTCGTTTGAACCGCCGTCTGCTGACGGATAGAATGAAAAAGATGTACGGCAAGGAACTTGCGGACAAGTATATCGACCTTCTGACTCACCATTTTATATATAAGAATGATGAGACTTCCATTGCGCCTTATTGTGCTTCAATAACCATGTATCCTTGGCTCATTGGCGGCACTACCGGCATTGGTGGTAATTCTACTGCTCCGACAAACTTGAAGAGCTTCTGCGGTGGCTTTGTAAATATGGTGTTCATCGTCAGTTCTATGCTCTCTGGAGCTTGTGCTACTCCTGAGTTCCTGATGTATCTGAATTACTTCATCGGCAAGGAGTATGGTACAGATTACTGGAAGAATCCTGACAAGGTTGTTGACCTCTCTCTTCGTCAGCGTACTATAGATAAGGTGATAACAGACTGCTTTGAGCAGATTGTGTATTCTATCAACCAGCCTACAGGTGCACGTAACTTCCAGGCAGTATTCTGGAATGTGGCTTACTATGACAAGTACTATTTCGAGTCACTCTTCGGTAACTTCTACTTCCCAGACGGAACACAGCCTGACTGGAACAGCCTCTCTTGGTTGCAGAAGCGATTCATGAAGTGGTTCAACAAGGAGCGTACAAAGACTGTTCTGACATTCCCTGTTGAGACAATGGCTCTTCTTGCCGACAATGGCGAGTGCCGTGACAAGGAGTGGGGCGAGTTTGCTGCAGAGATGTACGCTGAGGGCCATTCATTCTTCACCTATATGAGTGATAATGCCGATTCTCTGTCTTCTTGCTGTCGTCTGCGTAATGAGATTCAGGACAATGGCTTCTCTTATACACTTGGTGCTGGTGGTGTAAGTACAGGTTCAAAGTCAGTTCTTACTGTAAACCTTAACCGTTGTATTCAGTATGCTGTGAACAACGGCAAGGACTACAAGCAGTATCTTGAGGAGGTTATCGACCTCTGCCATAAGGTTCAGCTTGCCTATAATGAGAACTTGAAGGATCTTCAGGAGCATGGTATGCTTCCTCTGTTTGATTCTGGTTATATCAATATGAGCCGTCAGTATCTCACAATCGGTGTTAACGGACTTGTGGAGGCTGCAGAGTTCATGGGACTTGAGATTACTCCAAACGAAAAGTACAAGGAGTTTGTTCAGGGTGTTCTCTCTATCGTTGAGAAACTCAACAAGCAGTATCGCACAAAGGATGTTCTCTTCAACTGTGAGATGATTCCAGCAGAGAACGTAGGTGTGAAGCATGCAAAGTGGGATCGTGAGGATGGCTATTTCGTGCCACGTGACTGCTACAACTCTTATTTCTATGTAGTAGAGGACGAGAGCCTTAACATTATGGATAAGTTCAAGCTTCATGGTGCTCCATACATCGAGCATCTCACAGGTGGTAGCGCCCTTCACATGAATCTTGAGGAGCATCTCTCTAAGGCTCAGTATATGCAGTTGCTGAAGGTTGCTGCTAATGAGGGCTGTAACTACTTCACATTCAATATTCCTAACACGATTTGTAACGAGTGCGGATGTATCGACAAGCGTTATCTGCATGAGTGTCCAAAGTGCCACTCAAAGAATGTTGACTATATGACCCGTATCATCGGTTATCTGAAGCGTGTGAGCAACTTCTCTCAGGCACGTCAGGAAGAGGCAAGCCGCCGCTACTATGCAGGTCCTAAGAAGATGACTGTGTAATATAAAAGGAGATTTCAACCACATAAATGAAATATGTTAATACAGGAGTGGTCTTTCAGGAAATACCTGATGAGACCACTCTCTCCATAAATATAAGTAACTGCCCATGTCATTGTATGGGGTGTCATAGCGAATACCTGTGGGATGATGTGGGTATGCCGCTTAACGTGATGTCTCTAAAGCCGATGCTTGATGAGTACGGAAAGGATGTTACGTGTATCGCCTTTATGGGTGGTGATGCAGAGCCTCGCGAGGTGGATATACTTGCATCTTATATAAAGCAGGCATATCCGCATTTGAAGACTGCCTGGTATAGTGGGTATAGCGACATATCAAAGGAGATTCATCTGAAGAACTTTGATTTTATCAAAGTCGGGCCTTATGTGCAGCGTCTTGGCGGTCTTGATCATGAAACTACCAATCAGCGCTTGTATAGGGTAGAGGATGGTAAGAATCTTGTGGATATAACCTCACGTTTTTGGAAAAAACATAATTTTTGACAATATGAAACCGATTTTTATTGCAGGTCCTTGTGTTATTGAGTCTTCTGAGCTGCTGGATGTGGTGGCTCAGAAAATTGTGGCGATAAACAAGGCTCTTGGTACTGATATAATTTTTAAGGCTTCGTTTGACAAGGCGAATAGGACGAGCATCACTTCTTTCCGCGGCCCTGGTATGGAGCGTGGTCTTCAGATGCTTGCTGATGTAAAGGAAAAATACGGACTTAGGATTCTGACAGATATTCATGAATCGTGTCAGGCAGCTCCGGTAGGGGAGGTGGTCGATGTTATTCAGATTCCTGCGTTTCTTTGCCGTCAGACAGATTTGCTCGTTGCCGCTGCCAAGACAGGTAAGACCGTGAATATAAAGAAAGCCCAGTTTCTTAGTGGCGCTGATATGAAATATCCTGTGCAGAAGGTTCTTGATACGGCAAAAGCCAACACCCAACACCCATCAGCTAACACCCAAGAGGTATGGCTGACGGAGCGTGGAAATTCATTCGGGTATAACAATCTTGTTGTGGATTTCCGGAATATTCCGGATATGCTTGAGATTGTGCCTCGAGTGATAATGGATTGTACGCATAGTGTTCAGCGTCCAGGAGGTGGTAACGGCTGTACTTCTGGTGACCGTCGTTTTGTTCCTGCGATGGCAATGGCTGCAAAGGCATTCGGGGCAACTGGCTATTTCTTCGAAGTACACCCTGATCCGGACAAGGGATTATCCGATGGACCGAACATGTTAAGACTGGATGATCTTCAGTCTTTGATAGAAAAACTCCTTGCATAGAATTAACGTAAATGTATGATTTTCCTACTCGAAAAAGTAGGAAAATTTTTATTTTATAGGCCTTGCAATACTGCAAAAACGTGATTTTCGTAATATTTTGCTAATTTTCGAATGATTTTCCGTAGTGTAATATTGGAAAAAACTATATCTTTGCATCAGAAATAAGAAAATAGGTTTTATGTTAGGTAATCACAATTAAGTATTAGTTAGTTGACTTAATGTATGTATCGAAAAAATGGATAGGCAAGCGTGCCTATCCAATTTTCATTTTATACGGGTGCCTATTTTCTTTGCACCTTATATTTTTTTATTCGCTAAAGCTCATCAGCTTCGCAGTTTCTCTTTCAACCTTACACTTTACTCTTTATACTTTATACTTTACTCTTTCCACTTTCCACTTTCCACTAACATCACTTCCCGTATTTGCTTGGCACGCAACCATAGTATTGCTTGAAGCATTTGTTGAAATAGCTTTGATCCATAAAGCCGACTTTGAAACTAACCTCGGCGATGGAATATTTTCCTTCGAGGATTAGTTCGGCGGCAATACGCATTTTCTCATTCATAAGGTACTTGTTTGGACTTACGCCCAGAACTTCTTTCATTCGTCCATAGAACTTCGTGTGTCCCATTTGCATGAGTGCAGCAAGGCGGTCAACTGTAAAGTCGTGGTCGCTTATATGTTGTGTGACGATATATTCAAGGGTTTCCTTGAATTTCTTGTCGAGTGGAGATGTTGTTATCTGCTTTGGAGTTGCCGTGGCAGATGACTTCGTTGAAGGATTTGCTGCTGTCGTTTCGCTTTCTTCAACTTGTGGAATGTTTGTATCAAGTACTTCTTCCGTATTGATATTGTCCTCTGTAGCCATTGCTATGGCTTGTTGCTCGCGTTTGTGCGCCCATGTATATAATTGAACGATACGGGCAAGGAGAACGCGGAAATTACAAGGCTTTGTTACGTAGTCATCGGCACCTGCCTCGTATCCTTTCATCTGATGACGCTCGTCGTCAAGGGCGGTAAGCATGATGATAGGAGTATTGATGAATGCCGTTTCGCTACGGAGTTTCTTTACTATCTCGTAGCCGTTTGTGTCAGGAAGCATGACATCGCTAATGATTACGTCTGGTTGGGTGTCCATAATGCCCTTTATGGCTTCTTCACCGTTCATATATGTATTGACGTGGAAATACTGGCTCATTGCAGAAGAAATCTGCTCGAGCATATCCATGTCGTCTTCGATGATTGCAAGGGTGATGTCATTGAGTGATTCGGTATGCATGTTATGGATAACCTCCTCTACCACGCTATTGTCCTCGTTTGTCTCGGTGTGAATAGCAAGGTCTTGAATATATTCCTCGGCTGTATAGAGGTCCTCATTGGCAGGAAGGGTGATTGTAAACTTGGCACCACCCAGTTCCTCGGATTTCTTGTATGTGATGTCTCCGTGGTGAAGTATTGCCATTTCTTTGGCAGAATACAGACCTATACCCATACCTCCCTGAGATACAAGTCCGTGCATGAATGGATGGAACAGCTCTTTCTCCTGCTCCTTGCTGATGCCCTGACCGGAATCTTCTACGATGATGGAAATGTTCTCGTTCTGGTCGTCGAGAAGTATCTTGATAGAGATTTGTCCTTTCTGTGGAGTGTATTTTACTGCATTGGAAACAATATTGAACACGATTGTCTCTACCTTTGCGTGGTCAAAGGTAAGCTGGTATTCTTTGGCGAAAGGAGTGAAGGTCATATCTATCTCCTTGCGTTTGCTTATTGTCCATAGATCTTGGTAGATATTTCGTACGAAACCTATGATGTCGTCCTTTTCTACGGCAAGACGTGATACTCCGACAGAGAGCTTGCGGAATTCCATTAACTCATTTACCAATCGTAGCATGCGGTTCGTACCTCTTTTTGCCGATTTTATCGCTGCTTTCTGGGTTGCCTGAGTTGAGTTTGCCTGAGTTAAGGCATCCATTGAGTTGGAGATAATCGCAAGTGGAGTACGGAATTCGTGGGTAACGTGTGTGAAAAAGTTCAAGCGGAACTCGGAGAGCTCCTTGTTCAGGCTTATCTCGTGCTGAAGCCTGAAGTTCTTTTTCCATTGCATATAGAGATATGTACCACCAGCTGCTATTAATATAAGGTATAATAGCCATGCCCACCATGTGTTATAGAGTGGCTGGTTGATGGTTATATCGAATGGTTTCCCCTCGATCCATTTACCATCTACGAGAGTACGTACCTTGAATGTGTATTTTCCCGGCGACATATTGGCGTATTCCGCATAATTCACGGATGTAGCCGGACGCCAGTCTTTGTCTGTACCTTCCATCTTGTATTGGTAGATGGAAGTTCCAGCCTGTGAGAAGATAAAGTTAGAGAAGAATATTGTTATGGAGTTCTGCTTATGGGTTAGTTCTATGGCTCCCTCTGATGCGTAGGCACGCTGTTGGGCGTCCATGTCAGGGGAGTTATATACAGATGTTCCATTGATGCGGAGTTCTGTTATACATACGTTTACATTCTTGATGTTCAGTGACTTGGCACTATTAGGACGAACTATAGCCAGACCATAGCTAGTACCGAATATCATTTTTCCGTCCTTGGTGAGAAGGGCGGCGTTTTCTGCAAAGATATTACTCTGCAGGCTTGGTCCAATATGAATGGTACGTACAGCTCCGGTCTTTGGTTCGATACGTGAAAGACCTTCCTCGGTACTTACCCAGATAAAACCGTTTTTATCCTTTAGAATAGCCTTTACAATGTTATTTGCAAGTCCTGCAGAACGGTCTATTGTTTTGATATTCTTTATCTTGCGATTCCCGCCAATCTGCAACTGTATGATACCGCAACCTGTGGTACCAGCCCATAGGGTATGAGATTCGTGGTCAAAATAAAGGCATACAATCTCATTTGTTGGAAGTGAACCGTTTTGGGTGTTATAGTTAGTGAAATCTTTATTGGTTATTCTTTTCTTATTTGTGTTGACGACATAAAGGCCGTTGTTTGTCGCAACCCAGAGGTCGCCGTCATCACCGAAACAAAGGTCATGCTGACGCTTTTCATTATACGAGGTTATAAGGAAGTTTGTGAAATACAGAGGCTGTCCTAACTTGTTGTCCGTCATATGAAGACCACCTTGCCATGTGGCCAACCATATTCTTCCTATTTTGTCCTCTACTATTTTGTATATATCATTACTAATCAGACTGATGCTGTCGTTCTCAGTATAATGTTCGCCGTCAATGAACAGACCTGAACCACATGTTCCAATCCATATCTGTCCCCTGCTGTCTATGAGAGTGGAATAGACAGGTGCATTCAGAACCTCAAATAGAGATATGTTTCCACTTGTCAGATTGTAGTTGTACAGCTTGTTGTCCTTGGTGGAAAGCCATACATTATCCTCGTTTTGGGCCCATGTGATAGAGCGGATATTATTACTCCATTCACCGATATCCCCATGAGTGAGCATACGGTAGTAGCTCTCTGCACAATCGTCCCTGCTAAGGCATGAAAGACCTGCTGTTTCAGAACTTACCCAGATGTTACCCTCACGGTCTATCAGAATCTCCTGAAGATAGTCATTATTGAAGAACCCGTCTTTTTGCGTGTAATGACCGAGGATCTCGCGTGTCTTAGGATTATAAATGAATAGTCCATTACCATAGGTGGCAATATAGAGAAGTCCTTCTTTGTCCTCTGCTGCGGTGTAGATGCGTTTTTTATCTGTACTTGTGTGAATCTCATTTATAATGTTGAGTTTCTGGATGTTAGCTTCTCGGTCGATAATCCAAAGCGTTTTCCCCTTATTGGCAACAAGTGTGTAGTTAGCCGTGGATTTCTGGATTTTTCCACTCTTGATGTCGCAATCCTGGGAGAGGGAGAATGTTCCTGTCATTATATCGAAAACGATAACTTTCTCTTTGGTGAAGATGAACATTTTCCCGTTTATCGTTATTGTACTGGTAACTGTATTGAAACCGCCCATGGGAGAGGGTAGGGCATGGCGTGTCATTTTTGAGCCTGTGGCATTGAATTTGTACACTTCATTACCTGCAATCAGCATGACATAATCGCCCCAAGATTCGCCGCCTTTGAATTCGGTTCTGTAATCCCTTATTTCCGCTCTTCCCATTGGATCAACAATGGAAAAACCCATCTTCGTGACAATCCATGTATAGCCTTTTGTGCTTTCTATTGCCTTGATAACGTGATTGTTAGGTAGCCCGCTTTTCGCGTTGTAGTCGGTTGCTGCGAATTTCCCATTGGCGTATGTAATTCGTCTGGCACCTGTGGTGATATCATAGAGCCAGATATCATTTTTTGTCTCCAGGCGCTTGCTGTACAGACTGTATTGTCCACCAAAGCCCGTATAGTCGATGAATTCTCCGGTCTTGGTTTGGTAGCAAGCCGTGAGAAGTGATGATGTGTTAATCCATATGGTACTTCCTTTGTCAGAGTAATTCACCTGTCCGACGTGAAGGGTGTTACTTCCTTTGGATGGGTTGTTGAAAGTATTGAAAGTAACAAACTGATAGCCATCGAAACGACATAAACCACCTGTGGTACCAAGCCAAATATAACCATCTCCATCCTGTACGAGCTCACGGACATTGTTACTGGGAAGACCATCTGCCACAGTAAATTTATGCGCGACGAATGAGAGCTCTTCGGCATGGAGATTCGGTATGTTTGTTATATAGAAAAAGCAGGCAAGGAATACCAGCAGTCTTTTAGTCATTTTTGATGTCTTCTATTTTGGAAAATAAAGTGTTTTCACTAATTATTGTCTGCAAAGGTAATAAATTTAATTTATATTCGGTACGTTTTTACCAAAAAATGTATTATTTTTTTCATTTATGCAAATGGTGGGGGATTTTTCCTTTCAATTCTTTTCTGTTGTTAATATTTTTTACTAACTTTGCAGTTGATTTAGAGCTAAATTAATTTTTTATTTTATACAATTCTATGTATTTCACTTTGTTTGTAACCGTT
>Ga0326513_10002265_pt1 | contig 14257 bp, 24 predicted proteins | sample 2_2465_0518_D_FD_203654 | JGI IMG/M metagenome (GOLD analysis project Ga0326513, IMG submission 203654) | Bovine rumen microbial communities from UC Davis, California, United States - 2_2465_0518 | ecosystem: Host-associated > Mammals > Digestive system > Stomach > Rumen | place: USA...
ACAGATGAAGTACAGATTTGGGAAAGAGGCAAGACATTTTTTAGAGACCTTGCAAGCTATTGTTCTCACAATCCTCATGTATCAGAAGTAGTTACAGAGATTGAGCGCAGAGGCGCAAAGGGTGATACTTCAACAACATACGGTTTATATGCTCTAAAAGATGAGGATAACTTTGACATTGAGAATGTCAGAGAAGATATTCCAAATATCTTAGGTGATGTTGTTCTTGATAAGAGCAAGTCTGATATGGAATATTATCTTAGAAGAGGAAGTTTTCCTGATAATAGTAGTAGTTCAGATTCTGGTGTAGTAAGAAGAGGCTCATCAAGAGATGAACAGCCTACAGAAAGACGTACCCCATCAAGACGTAGGGATGCAGAAGAGGAATACTAATGAGTAAAGGACTTTTTGAGATACCTGGCCTAAGCACTAAAGAACAGGATTTAGCACTACTTAAAAAGTCTAAGACGAGAGCAAAAGCAACTGCCACCACTAAATCAAGTGGTGGCAGTATTGTTAATAAGATAAATACCTTAGTAGCAATGGTAGAAACTCATCTTGGACAGTTTGCAGATGAAACTTTAATAATACAGGACGAACAGACATTACATGACTATATAGATAAGTGTATAGCCAATGGTATATATGGTATAGACACAGAAACAACAGGACTAGACCCATTAGTTGATGAGCTTGTGGGTGTAGGTATATATACACCCGGAGAGAAAACTACTTATATACCTGTAAACCATATATCTTATGTGACTGGTCAGAAAGTAAAAAATCAATTATCGGCAGATATTATAGGCAAAGAGCTGGCGAGATTAGAGGGCATTGACTGTGATATGTTCAATGCAGTTTTTGATATACGAGTATTGATGCACGGAACAAGTACAAGATTAAAATGTACTTGGGATGCCTCATTAGCTTCAAGATGTTTGAATGAAAATGAGCCAGTTAAGAAGTTAAAACCTCTACATAAGAAATATGTGTTAAGAGGGGAAGATGACGTATTTAGTTTTAGTGAGTTGTTTGATAACCCGAAGATATTTCAGAAACTACCTATAAGAACGGCAGCATTATATGCCGCACATGACCCGAAGATTACATGGGAGTATGCAGAATATCAGAGAAACATCTTTAAAACAAAGGAAAATCTTAAAGATGTATATTGGGTATTCAAGAACATAGAAATGCTTTGTGTTGATGCCGTAGTCGATTTAGAGAACACCGGAGTAGCTTTTGATTTACAATACAATGAAGAACTAAAGAAAAAATATCATGCTCTTCTGGACGAAAAGGAAGCTAATTTTCATAAGCTCTGTGAGATGTACTCAGCGGAGATAGAAGATTATAGAGTTAATCCAATACCCCATACAAAGAAGGTAAAAGGTAAAGATGTTAAATACACAATAACACTTGATAATCCTATAAACATACAGTCAGTACCACAGTTACAGGCACTACTATATGATATAGCAAAGATACCTCCAACTATTGATAAGAAAACCAAGAAAGAATCGTTTAGTACATCAGAAGAGGTGTTGCAGAAATTAAAGAATCCATTAGCAGATGCAATATTGGAATATCGTTCATTCTCAACTTTAGTCAGTACATTCATAGACAAATTACCTGAGTGTATCAATAAAGATGATGGAAGAATACATTGTAAGTTTAATCAATATGGTGCAGATACCGGAAGATTTAGTTCAAGTGACCCAAACCTGCAGAACATACCCAGCCACAATAAAGATATTAGAAAGATGTTTGTAGCTACACCAGGTTATATAATGATGAGTGCGGATTATAGCCAGCAAGAAGTTAAAGGTATGGCTCAGATGTGTGGTGATGAGGGAATGATAGAAGCATTTAGACAAGGTAAAGACTTCTATGCAGAGATTGCCTCAGTAGCATTTGGATATCCTTATGAAGAGTGTTTAGAGTTCAGACCTGATGGTACAACTAATCCTGATGGCAAAGCAAGACGAGCCCAAGCTAAAAGTATTCTGTTAGGAATAAACTATGGTAGAGGGGCAGCCAGTATTGCTGAGCAGGTAGGTTGTACTAAGAAAGAAGCTGAGAGAATAAAAGATGATGTATTTAGAGGATTTCCAGCTATTGCAGAATTTGAAAGACAGAGTTTTGAGATGGCAGAAACACTTGGATATGTCACTACTCTATGGGGTAGAAAGAGAAGATTTCCTTCTATGTTGTTACCTGACTATGAGTTTGAATATATTGAGAGTCCAGACAATTTAGACCCATTAGATATGGATGATGTGGAGCAAGAAGTTCCTGAAAAAGTCATGCAAAAGTATACTAATAGACTTAAAAATGCCTGGGACGCAAAGAAGCGAGCCGCAATATTTGCAGACGCTAAATCTGAGGGAATAAAAATTATAGACCACACAAGAGATAAAGACTATACAAAGATAGTTAATGCACGAATACAGGGCACTGCGGCAGATATGTCAAAACTTGCTATGATTGAGCTTAATAAAAATGAGCGATTAAAAGAGCTAGGATTTAGAATGTTGATACCTATACATGATGAAATTTTAGCAGAATGTCCTGAAGAAAATGCGGCAGAAGTTATACCATTATTCGCAAAGATTATGTCAGAAGCACCTGGTGAAAGATTTATAGTCCCTATTAGTTGTGATGTTGAAGTTACACATAGATGGTATGGTAAGAAGTATAAATTAGAAAATGGTAAACTTGTTGAGGAAAAAGAATGAGTTTTGCAGTATTTATTACTACTCATGAAAGAGTAGATAGGGTGAGAACATATGACACATTGAGAAAATGTGGTTATACAGGAAAGATTTATATTGTAGTCGATAATGAAGATAAACAACTACAAAGATATTTAAATAGATATGATGACGTCCTGGTTTACAATAAACAGCTTCAATTTGATATGTGTGATAAAGTTATAGCTACAACTCAAAGAGCTTCCGTAACTTATCCTAGAAATGCAGTGGAGCAATATGCCAAGCAGTTTGAACTAGAAACTTTTATGGTGTGTGATGACGATATTGTAGGTCTGAGATATAGATGGGTTGAAGGTAATACTGTAAAATCATTAGCTATGAATGGTGGGCTAGATAAAGTTCTTGAATTATATTCTGACTATATCTTAGCCCACGATATAGCAGTAACTTCATTTGTCCATGTATTATTTTATATGTCAGGTGTGCATCATCTGGATAAAAGAATATCGGAACAGAGGGAGATAATACAGATATTCATACGTAATACAAAGTTTGATTTAGATTGGAAAGGTGTGATGCGTCAAGATATGCTCACCAATACTCTTACTTCAAAAGTAGGTTATGTGTGGTGGGCACTACCATTTATAACTTATGATGCAGAGCCTATGAATGAAACTGGTAGTAATGCTGGTGGAATGAAGGAAACTTATGATAACATCAATGAGTATCAGCGTTCATTTTTAGGAGTAATTACTACACCATCATGTTTGAAAATAGGTGGAGCTAATGGTAGAATCAAAATGCAATGGGATAAATCTAAAGCATATCCTATGATTATCAGTGGGAGATATAGGAAATGAAATATGCAGTATTTATTTGCACACATGGAAGAGCTGATGCACAAATAACTTTTAGGACACTGAGAGATTGTGGATATACAGGTCATATAGTATTAGTCACAGACAATGAGGATGATAATAAAGCATACCAAGATTTTATAGAAAATGAGCATGATGAATTTTTATACCACCATGTATTTGATAAATCAGTCAGTATAAGATGTGAGGATAGTGGTACAAATACCCCTATAAGAAATACACATCTTTATGCCTGGAATGCTTGTGAGGATTGTGCGATAGAGTGGCACTATGATTATGCAATCATAGTAGATGATGATTTAACAGGATTTAGATACAGATATGAAGAAGGTGGTCATCTGAAATCTCAACCTATAACTAAGAATATGGACAAATTGTTTGAAGCATATCTGGACTATATGGATAAATCTAATATCTCCGCTTTATCAGTAGCAGATGCAAGAAACTATATAGGTGGAAAAGCTAAATACGGGCGAAACATGAATACTCTTGTATTTAGAAAAGTAAAAGATATAATAGTATGGAAATCTGAAATGTATGAGGAGATGGTAACATCATTACTAGAACAACAGATAGGCAAATTCATATTTCAGCCAACATTCTTTCAGTATGATACAAAGACAATGGCAAAGAATGTAAAAGGCGGTATGGAAGAAATCTACAACTCTAAAAGCATATTTAATAGGTCAGCTTATGTAGTCATGTATCATCCATCATGTATTAGTTTTGATGCAAATAATACTGGCTTTAGATTAAAGAAAGATAATGCTTTTCCAAAGTTGATAAGTTCCAGACACAAGCTATTGTAAGCCAAGAAAATATGTTATATAATGTTTTTGTTAATTAAAATCACACTATATTAACCACTCCTACTCATATTATTAAATGGTGCGATAAACGTGAGGAAAAACTTGACTGAAATCAAAAAATGTCTTGCTACGCACTAGGCAAGATGAGCTGTTGTTAAATCTTGTGATGATGACAGGCACAATTGTAGTCTGATTGATTTTAGTTTATGTATCTAAGTTATAGGGCCCATCCCCCTTAGGTTTATAAGATACGATTAAAGGAGAAAATATGAAACAGTTGTTTGAAGAAGATAAAGCAAAGAATAATCCAATGGGTGAAGATACAAAGTATTCAAGAGCAATAAGAGTACCTCAGTATGAACCTAGTAATGAAAAGCCAGAGCTTGAATCTGTATATGATTTAACTAAATACAGTAAGCTGATAGCAAAGATAAATAAGTCTGGTGTGACAGAAGAAGAAAAGAAGTTCTTAAAATTCGCCGCTTCACGACATATTGTATTTACTTATAGTAAGATAGCAGATTATTATGCCCACGCAGATAAAGAAATGCAAGAGCTTATGGAAGAGTCCGCACTTGTCATTCTTGATATAGATGATGCAATAGCTAATGGCTATGTAGCATTGTCTGATAAGATGAAACAGCTTATTGAAGAAGAAAAGGCAAGAGATGCTAAGGCTAAAGAAGCTAAAAACATTTTGAAAGCTCAGAGAGAGCTGGCAGAAAAGAAAGCCAAGGAGAAAGATAATGTCAAGGCTTGATGATTTTTCAGTAATGATATTATGTCATGGCAGAGCAGAGAATGTCCCATCTTATGTAACATTAAGAAAGAACGGATACAGTGGCAGAATAATAATAGTCTGTGATGATGAGGATAAAGATTTACCAAACTATAAAGCTATATATCCAGAAGTACAGGTATTTTCTAAGCAGAGGGTGAGGAAATATACAGACCCGATGGATAATAAAAATGATATGAGATGCGCACTATATGCCAGAAATGCTTGTTTTGATATAGCGGAAAAAGAGGGAATTAAATACTTTACGGAGTGGGACGATGATTACATAGGGTGTATATATCGGTATGAAGAAGATGGCGTAATGTATAGAAGTAACCATTCAGATTTAGACGCCGTATTTGAAGCCTATATAGATTTCTTAGAAACTAACAAGAATATTTATTCAGTAGCTTTTGGACAGCCAGGAGATTTTATTGGTGGTGTTGGAAGTAGATTACATCAGCAAGGATATAGACGAAAATGTATGAATAGTTGGATATGTAAAACAGATAGAAGATTAAATTTTGCTGGTACCATGAATGATGATGCTAACCAATACTTTTTAGAAGGGCATAGAGGTAAACTGTTTATAACATTTGACTTTATAATGATAGACCAGCCAGAAACTCAGCAAGTCAAAGGTGGTATGACAGATATGTATTTAGGCGCTGGCACATATCAAAAAACATTTTACAGTATTATACAAACACCTTCATTTATAAAAGCGGGTATGATGGGGGACACACACTATCGAATACATCATTTAACCGACTGGAATAGTGCTTGTCCTATGATTATATCAGATAAATATAAGAAAACAAAATAGGAGGAAAAAGAAGAATGAAACTAGAAACAAAGTCAGTGGAGATTGAGAAAGAGAAGGTGCTCACAATATCTAAGTCAGAATTTATGGATGTTGTGAAAGATGTTATTAATGAGATAACAGAACAAGATACAACTAGAATCAAGGACCCTATGCTACTTTTAGCTTTAGGACTTAGTCATGCTGAACTCTGCACAAGGCTAATTGGTAGATTATTCGATAAGGAGGAAGAAGAGAAATGAAGCTATCAGTAAAGACAGCCACTTTTCAGAATATGGTGGCAAAAGCAGTAAAGGGAGCAGGTATGAATAATGACCTGCTCATTACACAGTTAATGTCAATATCATTAAAGGATAATGTATTGACACTTACAACCACAGATAACTCCAATTATCTGTATGTTAGAGAGCATAAAGTGGCAGGAGATGATTTTAGTGTAGTCGTTTATGCCGATAAGTTTTCAAAACTTATCTCTAAACTTACTTGTGAAGATTTGACACTTGAAATACCAAAGGCAAAGCAGGGAGAGTTAGATAAGCTCATAGTAAAGGGAAATGGTAAGTATGTCATTGAGCTTCCTTATGATGAAGAGGGTGAGCTGATTGAGTTTCCTAATCCACTTGATGGTGATACAGATGAGAAGTTCTGGAGCAGTGGTGAAGTAAAGCTCTCAACAGTAAGACACATTCTCTCAACAGCCAAGGCAGCACTTCTTGTAGGTAAAGAAGATATGTGCTATTCAGATTATTATGTAGGTGATAGAGTTGTGTCCACAGATACTTATAAGATTTGTGGTATTGATATTAAGATTTTTGATGAACCTAAACTTATCTCACCTCAGCTTATGGACTTACTTGATGTAATGTCAACGGAGAACATTGACATTAGATACAGTGAAGAGGTTGTAATCTTTGAAACACCTGAAGTTACAGTATATGGTATGTTTGATGAGGGTGTAGAAGATTATAAGATTGACGCAATCTCAGGACTTCTTGATGAGCAGTTCCCTAGTTCATGTAAGATTGAGAAACAGCCACTTGCTCAGATGCTTGACCGTCTTTCATTGTTCGTAGATACATTTGATAAGAATAGTGTATATCTTACATTCACAAAAGAAGGTCTTATGGTATCATCAAAGCAGGATAGTGGTGAAGAGATTATACCCTATAAAGAGAGTGAGAATTTCTCAGACTACACTTGTTGCCTTGATATTGATTTGTTTAAGACACAGATTAAGGCTTATCAGTCAGACATTATTGAGATTTTATATGGGAAAGAAAATAGTATAAAATTTGTGCTTGGGAATACTAAGCAGATTGTGGCATTAGCTGATGATGACAGAACAGCAGGTGAGGAAGAGGAAGAGTAACTTGCGACAACTTGCAGGGAGAGTTGACAGCTCTCCCTATTTTTAACTGGAGAGTAGTATGAGCAGAAATAGTTTAAAGAATGTATCAAGGTTGATTGAACTGGCGAATAAAGACGTACCAGTAAACGAGTCTTTTTTAGAGGACTATAAAAGAAGTGTAGAAATAACAGCCAATAAATATAATGGCATACCATCTCAAAATTTTAAACCATCTTCGCTCAATTGCAAGAGAGGATGTTATTATCAGATAATAGGTGTAAAGCCTGATGAGGGTACTGCATCATTCAATATGGTAGGTATTTGTGATTCAGGTACAGATATTCATGTGAGAACACAGACAGCAATTATGCAGATGAAAGAAAATGGTATAGATTGTGAATGGGTAGATGTAGCAGAATATATAAAAGAAAAAGGTCTAGATTATCTTATAGTCAGAGAGCAGAAAGGTACAGAAACAAAACTGTACGACACAAGATATGGTACATATATAAGTTTCATGTGTGACGGCATAATAAAGTATAAAGGAAAATACTATATCATAGAGATAAAGACAGAGAGCAGTAATAAATGGTATGGAAGAGATGGTGTAGACCCTAAACACTATCATCAAGCTATATCATATTCAAACAGTTTTGGTATAGATGATGTTCTTTTTATCTACCGGGAACGTGATTTATTAAATACAAAAGTATTTCTCTATCATGTGACAAGACAGATGAAAGAGGAGCTCGTCAGCTTCATTACAGATGTGCAGGGATATGTAGAAAGACAGATAGTTCCACCTAAAGAAGATATGCCTGCTTCTACCTGTCGTTACTGCGCTTATTCTAATCAATGTAAGGGGGATAAATAATGAACCGTAAATCGAGGGGTAAGGATTTCGAAGGTGTAGTTAAAGTCTGTTTTGAAAAAGTACCTGACACTCATGTATATAGAATACCTGACCAGATGACATATAAGTATGGTTCCTCTAATCCATGTGATTTCTTTATTTATCATAAGCCTATTCTTTATGCGATAGAGTGTAAGGCTACTAATAAACCATCTTTACCATTCGCCAATATTTCTGAGTATCAGTGGTCACAGTTATTAGAAATGTCACAAGTGTCAGGTGTAATAGCAGGCATATTATGTTGGTATACCAATTTTGATAAGACAGTATTTATACCCATACAGTTCTTAGAAACTCTAAAACAGAATGGCGCTAAAAGTATACGCTATGATGCAGATGATTTGGCCATTATAGAAATACAAGGAGAAAAGAAACGTGTGTTCTGGAACTATGACTTTAATAGTTTTTTCCAGTCGATACCATGTCAATAAAGTGAGATAATAAAAGAAAAACAGAAAGAGAGTAGATATGGGTGAGTTGTTACAGTTTGAAAGAGGATGTAGAGGATGTGAAAATCTATCACAGATAGGAAAAGGAACATTCGTATGTCTGAAAAGAGTACACATGGATGATAGTGATGTAATTCCTATCAGAGATGGTAAAAAGACAGACGATTGGAATGTCTGTGAGGGACAGAATTATGTAAGAACAATGAACAAACATTTACACGCAGATTGAGAGGAGAGAATATGGCAATATCTAAAGAACTACTCGATAAGGTAGAAGAAAATTCAGCAGAGATTGATAAGACCATCAATGAGATAATTGATACTTATTCAGGTGAGCTTGATGAGTATATGAATTTTGTATTGAGTATACTTAAAGATGATAAACAGCCACCTACTGATGCAGAGCTTGACGATTTTGTGATGAGATTATCTACCCTTATTTATTTTACAAGTGTGGGTGCAGAGCAGATGGGTATAAGGGATGATTTATCTCATACCGCATATAAAGAAGCATATAATACAGCACGTTCAATGATAAAAGGCGGTACAGTAGCAGATAAGAACTCACAGGCTGAGCTAGATTCTTTAGCCGAACACATAGTACATCTTGTATATAACAAGTCTTATAAGATACTTAAAGCAAAAGTAGAGGCTGCACAGGATGTATTAGGCAGTGTTAAAAAAGTTTTATCAAGGCGTATGAGTGAAGCAGAGCTATCAATGATGCAGGTGAATAAATAAGGAGATAATAATGGCTAAAGATAAACAATTATCATTAGATGAAGTTATAAAGAGAATCAATAAGGATGCAGGGGCAGATATTGTAGGATATGGTATACCAAAGAAAGATTATACTAGAATACCATTTACATCCCCTAGAATGAATTATTGTACTTATGGGGGAATACCTACTGGCAGATTGATTGAGTTTTACGGAGAAGAGCATGGGGGAAAGACCACCACTGCATTAGACATAGTATCTAATTATCAGCGTATGCAGTTAAATGAGGAACATCCTAAGAGAGTGGCTTATTTTGATAGTGAGATAACACTTGATGTAGAGTGGGCTACAAAGTTAGGTGTTGATGTAGATAGTTTAATTCTATTACAGCCCGAAGAACAGAGCGCAGAAGATATTTTACAGGATATACTTGATATGATGAGTACAGGAGAAGTTGGTCTTGTCATCTTAGATAGTATCGCCGCTATGGTGTCAGCACAGGCTATGGAGAAAACAGTAGCAGATAAGACATACGCTGGAATATCAGCCCCATTAACTACATTTGGAAATAAGGCAGTAATGTTATGCAAAAGATTTAACTGCACTGTAATAGGAATAAATCAGATAAGAGATGATTTAGGAGCTATGTGGGGCGGAGCAGTAAAGACACCGGGTGGAAGAGGATGGAAACATTTATGTTCAGTGCGTATGCAGTTTACAAGAGGCGCATTTATTGATGAAAAAGGTAATGAGATAAAGCGTAGCTCAGAGAGTCCTGCAGGTAATAAAGTCTTGATGACAATGATAAAGAACAAGACTTGCCCATCAAATAGAAGAGGCGGTTACTATACAATAGACTATGCTAATGGTATAGATTACTTAGCTGATTTATTAGAGGTAGCTATTAAATATGATTTGATACAGCAACACGGAGCATGGTTCTCAATAATAGACCCTGATACAGGAGATATAAAAGCTGACAAGATACAAGGCATGAGTAATGTAAAAGAGTTTTTCATGGATGAGAATAATGAGGAAGTCTTATCGTTTGTAGAAGATTATATAGATAGTAAGATAGGGTAATAAAGAAGCAGGAACTTTATAGTTCCTGCTTTACTGTATATTAAACGTGTTATATAATGTTTACAGAAAGTGAGAGAAGTATGAAAGAAATATTAGAGAAATGGGAAGGGAAGTTTGTAGTGGATAATGAAGTCTGTACCGATTTACACGATTTAAAAGTAAAAGATGGTGAAGATTTTCATGTAACACTACTATCAAAGAGAAGAAAAGTAGATGAAGAAGAGGATTGTTGAGGTAATCGTTGTAGCTTGTTTCCTGAGTGTTTTATTTATTACTAATAGAAATACTCAAAAAGAAATAAAAGAAGCGGAAATCGAAGATATTGTTGATACGGAAGTATCTTATGAAGTATTAAGTCATTCAGATTATAAAGAAGAACAGGAAGAGATAAGAAACGAAATATTTTATGGAGAGCTGGAAGAAGTTGCTCTGATAGTTCAGGCAGAATCTGGTAATCAAGATGAGTTAGGACAGAGATATGTTGCTGACTGTGTATTAAACAGAGTTAATGATGAGGCATTTCCTGATGTTATACATGAAGTTATTTATCAGGATAAGCAGTTCTCTACAACAGTGAATGGGGCAATAGAGGAAGCTGGTTATACAGTAACAGAAGAAATATTCCAGTTAGTTTTAGAGGAGTACGAAGATAGAACAAATTCCGATATTATATATTTTAGGACAGAACATTATAGCAGTTCAGGTACACCAGCATTTAAACATGGTGACCATTATTTTAGTACGAGGTGAGATATGGAAAAGATAAGGTGGTATAAAGACGTACTTAAGGCAGTTTCTAACGAGAAAGAAGGCGTGTGGATAAAAGACAATATTGCCTATAAATGCAGTAATTGTCATACGCATTGGGATTATATATTCAATTATTGCCCATATTGTGGCGCAAAAATGATAAGGAGTAATACATGAAACCATTATACAAATTTATTCTTGATGAAGAAACAGGTAATATAGAGAAAGTAGAAATAGCTGATTATGAAGAAGGTCGTTGGGTAAGTAATAAACTTTATTGGAGATATAAGTATAATTCAACCACTTATTATTGCTATAACTCTGACTTAGATAAATTTAAGAATGGTCATGTATACTCTTTTAATCCTAGTATAGTTGATGCAAGACTTATTATAGCTGATGCAGTACATGATAAAGCAGTAAAGGCTGAGAAAGAAGCTAAAAGATGGCACAAAGTATATAACTCAATGTTTAAATGAGGTGAAATATGACAAACGGAGAAAAACTAAAAGAGATATTTCCAGATACTAAAATCATCACTCAATATGATAACCAATTTGGCGATAGGTTTATAGTATTTACACTCAATAATGAGGATATGCAAATCAATCTAAATTGGTGGAACGCAGAATATAAAGAGCCAACTACTAAGAGCTATGAACTCGATAAAAAACTCGAAAAGGATTTTGGCGAGTCGGATTGTATATCAAGGCAAGCTGTACTCGAACAGGCTTATGCCTATGGAAATGGTTTAGAACCCGATGGATATTGCGTTAATGTTGAAGATATACAGGCTTTGCCCTCAGTAACACCACAAGAGCCAAGATGTAGGGAATGTAAATGGTGGAAAGATAGTGATGGTGAATACAGAAGAGGTCTTGGAGCTGAAAGCAAATGCCCTATAAATAACCATGCAGTATATAGCGGTGAAGGATATTGCTATAAGTTTTCACCAAAGGCAGATATGAGAGAGGTAAAAGTATGACACTGATTGATGGAGATAGAATTATAACCGCACATTTGTATGATGATGAATATGAAGAATTTACAGAAAAGAAAATGAGCATTATTGATTATATCAATGCTTGCACGAATGAAGGTGTTACTGAAACAGATGTTGTTGAGCGGACAAGATGGATTCCTGTTAGCGAGAGGTTGCCCGAAGAAGATACAGATGTATTAGTGACTTTGAAATGTGGGTTAATAGGAATAATGCAAAAGAAATTAGCAGATGATGATAATGGTGAATCATGCTATATATGGCAGGATTTTGAAGGCGAAGAACATGAAGTTATAGCATGGATGCCATTACCACAGGCATATAGTGAGGTAGAAGAATGGCAGACGTTATGAAACAATGTTTAAATCCTTTTCCTTGTCCATATATAGGGCAAGATAAAACTTGTGAAGAATGTAATTGTTATAGTGAAGATTATTGGGATGAAGATGAAATACAGGATTATAGAGAGGTAGAAGAATGACAAGAGAAGCAATCGAGTATTTTAAATTCCATCGCAAAATATTTTGTGAGGACTATTTAAAGATTTGTCCTAAAGATTCTATTGCCTACCAAGCTACACTTAAAGAAAAAGAGTTTTATGATATGGCAATTAAAGCACTAGAGCAAGAACCTATTCTTGACAAGATAAGAGCCGAAATATCCGCATTAAAATCACATCATATAAATGATTGCTATGATGATGGATTTCAAGGTTGTAGAACAAATGTATTACATATCATTGACAAGTACAATGCAGAAAGTGAGGAATAGGAATGAAAAAGATAGGAGAGTTATTTTCTTTTATTGTTATCTACATAATTGTAGTTAGTGTTGGAGTAATGCTTGATATATGTTGCACTGTGTTATTTGATACAGAAATGCTTAGTATAAATGAAATAATTACTATAGCAGGAATTATGTTAGTTATAAATTTTATATTTTGGAAAAGTATGGGAAAGTGAGGAATAAATAATGCAAGGATATGTGACTGAATCGAATATATGTTGCAAAAAGATTACTTATGTAACTCCAATTAAACATGATTATGGAGATAACTATTTTAAGTATTCTTGTCCTGTCTGTGACGCTTTAGAGAACCCGCATCAAGTTAGCGTTGGACAGAAAAATTGTCCTTTGTGTAATGTTAATCTTTTTTGGGAAAATGAAAGTGAGGGATAAGTAATGCAATGTCATATTTGCCCTTTATTTTCAAGTTGGAACAATGAAAGTGATAGCGGTGAAGCGTGTGCGCTATTCGGTGATAGTTGGGATAGTTAATTTATGTATGAGAGAAATAATCAGATATGGGGATGCTACATTGAAAAGGCTTATATAAACAAGATTGAGCAGAGAATAGAGAAACACAGAGCGGAAGAAGTACAAGCCTTTTTAGAAAGTGATGGTTAAATAAAATGCAGATAGTAATTGAAGTAGATGATAACCTATATAATCGAATTAAGATTTAGAGCCAAAGGCAGACACTATGCTTGATAAACTAATGAGAAGTATTCAGAATGGCACTCCACTTCCTAAAGGGCATAGATTTATAGATGCAGATGAAATATTTAATCATGCCTTTATCAGAGATGATGAAGAGGGTGATATTTTTGTTCAGAAATATTATTGCATCAAGAAAGAAATAGTGGATAATGCCTTAGTGTTATTTGATACATTGGAAGCAGATAAGTAGAACAATTAAATGTTTACAAATGAAAGGTGACTAAAAAAGAATGATTGAATTATATCCTACCAAATGCAATATATGCGGAGGGAAAGTAGAATATACATCAAATGCAAAAATTTATGGAAGACAATACGGAAGTGGTTATTGTTATCTATGTAAAGAATGTGGAGCGTTTGTCGGTACTCATAAACCAAGACCTAGACAGGCAATGGGAATATTAGCTGATGCTAAAATGCGAGATTTAAGAATGCAATGCCATGAGTTATTTGACTCAATATGGAGAAATAACAAACATCCAGTAGCAAAA
>Ga0326513_10002268_pt1 | contig 14251 bp, 11 predicted proteins | sample 2_2465_0518_D_FD_203654 | JGI IMG/M metagenome (GOLD analysis project Ga0326513, IMG submission 203654) | Bovine rumen microbial communities from UC Davis, California, United States - 2_2465_0518 | ecosystem: Host-associated > Mammals > Digestive system > Stomach > Rumen | place: USA...
CGACGCAGGCGATACGTACGCCTATGATGAAGAGAATCTCAAGACGCAGAAAGCGCGGGAGGATGCGGCTAAGGAGAGGATCTTCTCTCTTTTGCCCGAGGACCAGAAAGAGGAGATGATCGCGCTCTTTGACGAGTTCGAGGAGTATCAGACGGCGGAGTCAAAATATGCCCACTCCCTGGACAATCTGCAGCCGCTCATGCTCAATGACAGCAACGACGGCGGGGACTGGGTTGAGCACGGCGTGAGGGCGGAGCAGATCTACGGAAGACAGAGGAAGACGAAGATCGGGTCTGAGAAGCTCTTTGAGGTGACGGACGGGATCATCAGGAAGCACATTGAGAAGGGGACGATCAGGGAATAATTCAGAAACAAGTATAGGCAGAGGTCACAATTTGTGGCCTCTTATTTTGTCAAAAATAACCTAAAAACTATCAAAGATTGACCTTAACTTTTCAGCCCTGTAGGACTAATATAGCCAACGTAGGACGAAGGAAGCCCTGAGAAGTAAAAAAGAGTTATATTGGTCCCTGAGAGGGCCGGAAAGAGTGAAAAAGATGAAACTTAAGAACATGATCCTCAGAACAATGCTTGTAGCCGGTGTTGCAGCAGGTGCCGTCACAGCTTATCCTGTAGCAGCAGTTGCAGCCGGAACTGCTAGTGAGTCTGTAATGGAGAATCATGATCATATCTATATCAGAAGCCAGCAGATGGACTACACAACAGAGCAGGGCCAGAAGATGACAGTGACTGTATCTTCCAACAGCGATGAGTCCGCTATGGTCATGTACCTCGGCAACAAGCAGAGCGCTAAGGTCGAGAAGAACGCCGAGGGCGAGTATGTCGTCACAGAGGGCGCTTTCTCCGAGACAGACGCCGCGAAGATCGCAGAGACTGCGGCACGCAACGGCCAGTGGAGAGAGATGTAAGCCACAGGGGTGAGCCCCTCTGGCAAAAAGGATCATTAATGATCGTGAAAAGGAAGGCAGGCCGGTTTGATCACCGGCCTGTTTTTTGTTTCCATTGGGACATTTCCTGCGAATAGGAACCCTTGTGTTTCCCTGAGCTCCTTTCAAAACAGTGCGCATTGCTGTAAACTGATTATTATAAGCGGGTCGTAACGGTGATTCGCTATTTTGATACAGAAAAGGAAAAATTTGAGATGAAAAGAGAGATTACAGCAGAGGATCTGCAGAGATTTGAAGCGCAGTTTGATGAGAACAGAGTGAACAGGGTCGCCATGAATGCCGCCACACAGGCCGGAGTGCAGGGCGCAGCGAGAAATTACGCGGTGGAGCAGAATAATCCCTACGCGTTCAGTATTGAGGTGGATGCGGGGAAGGTCTGCGACCAGAAGTCGTCCGGCCGGTGCTGGATGTTCGCGGCACTGAATGTGATGCGCCTGGACCTGATGGCGAAGCTCAATCTGGAGAATATGGAGCTGTCACAGAATTATACGCTGTTCTATGACAAGCTGGAAAAGGCCAACTATTTTTTGGAAAATATGCTGGAGACACTGGAGGAGCCGAGGGACGGGCGCGTCGTGAGCTTTCTGCTGCGCGATCCCCTGGGAGACGGCGGGCAGTGGGATATGTTCCGGAGCCTGGTGGAGAAATACGGCGTGGTTCCCAAGGACCTGATGCCCGAGACGGCGGCCTCCTCCGCGACGGCGGAGCTGCGCAAGTACATGACAACAAAGCTAAGGGAGTACGCCTGCGAGCTGCGCACCGCGCATGAGGCGGGAGAGGACATCGACGCTCTCAGGGCGCGCAAGGACAAAATGATGGATACGGTATACCGGATGCTCTGCATAGCGCTCGGCAAGCCGCCTGTGCGCTTCACCTGGGAGACCCGGGATAAGGATAAGGGCTTTGTGCGGATCAGCGATATCACGCCGCAGGAGTTCTTCCGGCAGTACATCGGATGGGATCTCGGCGAGATGGTCACTGTGATCAACGCCCCTACAAAGGACAAGCCCTACGGCCGCACCTACACAGTGCAGTATCTGGGAAATGTGCGCGGCGGCGCGTATCCCGTCAAATACCTCAATCTTCCCATGGACGACCTTCGGGATCTGACCATCCGGCAGCTGAAGGACGGACGTCCTGTATGGTTTGGAAGCGATGTGGGACAGTTCTCTGACAGAAAGGCAGGCTATTTGACCGCGGATGCCTACGCGGTCGGTGAGCTCTTTTCCACGGATTTCCCGATGACCAAGGAGCAGCGCCTGGATTACGGCGAGAGTCTCATGACCCACGCGATGGTGATCACCGGTGTCGATCTGGACGAAGAGGGCAGGCCGGTCCGCTGGAAAGTGGAGAACAGCTGGGGGAAAGATCGCGGCAGAGATGGTTATTATGTGATGAATGATGAATGGTTCGGGGAGTTCTCCTATCAGATCCTTTTGGACAGAAAATACTTCAATCCTGAACAGGCAGCGGCGTTTGATACGGAGCCCATCGTGCTAAAGCCCTGGGATCCTATGGGAAGTCTTGCATTGTAAGAGAGGAAAAAAATGAGTATTAGGATCATTGCCGATTCAGCGAGCGATATCTCGCAGGAACTGGCCAAAAAATGGAATATCACAGTAATTCCGCTGAAAGTGCGTTTCGGCGAGGAGGAGTTCCTGGACGGGGTCACACTTTCCAACCGGGAATTTTACGAGAGGCTGATCGAGACCGATGAGATCCCGAAGACAAGCCAGATCACGCCCGTCGATTATCAGAGCCAATTCGGGAAAGCGGTGAAGGACGGAGACCAGGTCGTATGCTTCTGCCTTTCCTCAGGCGTCTCCGGTTCCTATCAGAACGCGTTTATCGCGGCGCAGGAATATGAGGGAGATGTTTTTGTCGTCGATACGAGGCAGTTCTGCATCTCGGAGCTCATTATCGTGGAGCGGGCTGTGCAGATGCGGGAAAGCGGAATGAGCGCTGCCGAGATCTACAGCGCGATCTCGGAGGAGATGAAGGACGCCCATGTCCTCGCGATCTTCAATACGCTGGAATATCTCAAACTGGGCGGTCGGATCTCTTCCGCTGCTGCTTTTGCCGGAGGACTGCTGGCCCTCAAGCCGGTCCTCACTATTGAGGACGGCGTTGTCAAGATCCTCGGAAAGGCGCGCGGCTCCCGAAACGGAAACAATATGCTGACGGAATTCACGGAGAAGCTGGGAGGCATCGACTTTGACCGGCCTTACTGCTTCGGCTATACGGGATTTTCCGATGAGATCCTTCGGAAGTACATCCATGATTCCGCAAGGCTCTATGAGGGCAGGATCGATGTAAATGATCCCTCCCATATCCGGATCGCAAAGGTCGGCGCGACGATCGGCACTTATGCGGGGCCGGGCGCGATCGCAGTGGCGTTTTTTGCAAAAAAGTGAGATGTAAATAAGAAGTATGAAAAAAGGGTGTGAAGAACCTGATCGTCCGGTTTCTTCACACCTCTTTTGTTGAAATAACCCTCTGTGATTTACAGAATTTCAAGCAGTTTCTCCACTTCCTCTGCGGAGGTGGCCCAGCTGGTGCAGATGCGAAGGACGGTGCGTCCGTCGGCCTGCTTTTCCCAGAAGCTCAGTTCCAGTTTCTCCTCGAGCTGAGCCTTTTTCGCGTCGTCCACTGTGATGAAGAGCTGGTTAGTGGGGCACTCGAAGGAGATCTCATAGCCCTTTTCGATCAGCGCGTTCCGAATGCGGTCTGCGGCGCCTATGGCATTGCGGCCGATCTCCTCGTAGAGAAGGCTGCCACCGGGAGTTTCCGAGAACAGTGTCTCAAACTGCACACCTGCGATCCTTCCCTTGGCGAGCAGAGCGCCGCCGCGCTTGATCAGAGTGAAGAAATGCGGGATAAAATCGTGCTGCGGCAGGACAACAGCCTCGCCGAACAGCGCGCCACACTTGGTTCCGCCGATGTAGAAGGAGTCGCAAAGGCGGGCCAGGTCGGGCAGCGTCACGTCGTTGGTGGAGCAGGCAAGCCCGTAGGCGAGCCTTGCGCCGTCGACATAGAGCGGAACGCCGTGGCTGTGGCAGACATCACTGATCGCGGTCAGTTCCTCGAGAGTATAGAGCGTGCCGAACTCTGTGGGCTGGGAGATATAGACGAGCCCGGGCATGACCATGTGCTCGTGGTTGGCGTCGTCCCAGTAGCCCTTGATGCAGTGCCCGATGGTATCAGCGCTGAGCTTGCCGTTCTTGTGGGGCAGCGCGATGACCTTGTGGCCGCCTGCCTCGATCGCACCGGCTTCGTGGGTGGCGACATGTCCGGTCTCGGCGGCGATCACGCCCTGGTAGGGGCGCAGGATGGAAGTGATCACGGTTGCATTAGCCTGAGTACCGCCGACAAGGAAATAGACGTCAGCCTCCGGCGCGCCACAGGCTTTTCTTACCAGGGCGCGGGCGTGCTCTGAAAATTCATCCGTGCCGTAACCGGTGCTGTGGAGCATGTTTGTCTCCATGAGACGCTGCATGATCGCGGGGTGGGCGCCCTCCATGTAATCGGAGGCAAAAAAGAGTTTGGTGTCTGTATTTTGGCTCATCTGTATTAGCTCCTTGTTGAGTGAAATGCTGTTTCTGTGTGAATTTATTGTGCCACTGGGGAGAAGAGGGTGTCAATGAGAATAGAATGGTTCCGGCCAATGCTTTTCGTGTATAATGAGTGAGAACTAACTAACTTGTTTGACTCAAAAAGAAGGTAAAAGCATGAAATATATGGGGATGCCGGCAGGCATGTGGTTTTTGTTTGGAAGTTCGTTTCGGAAACAGCTGGAACTTGTTCTGGGATATGATGGGAAGACTGCCGGAGAGATTTCCGCTAAGGCAAAAACCAGATACCGTCAGATCATCGGCAGACTTCCTGAGTTTGAGAAGAAGGACCGCTTTAAGATGAACATTGTGAACTGCGCGATGCTGTCAGCTTTTCTGCTGAATATGCCGGATTGGCCCACAGTGGAGGAGGCAGTCGCGTATTACAAGGCGTCCATGATGACGCCGGCGATGAACTGGTTTTGCAGAAAGAGCGGCAGGAAGAAATTTTCGGATGCGGATCTTCAGGGTATGAAGGAAACGGCAGCCTTCCGGGCAGCTGATCGCAATCCCTACTCCTGGAACATGGAGTACTATCCTTATGAGGACGGGAGCGGGTACGAGGCGAGATTCACGAAATGCGGGATTTGTGTGCTGATGAAGGAACTGGGATTGTACGATCTGGTTCCGGCCATGTGCAGACTCGACTACACGATGAGCGAGGCCGGCGGAGCGTCAGATTTTGTCAGGGAATATACGCTCGCTTCGGGCGGCCCTTATTGCGACTGCGGGTATAAGAAAAAAGCCTGAGATCACGAGCCGGGAATTAGTAAAAATTCATAAATGACGGAGACCTTTTAGATTAGTTTGGTTGAAAAGGTCTCTTTTTTATGCGGGCGGCTCGTGGTACTTTATACAGGGCGCGATTCAGCGTCTGGTATACATTTGATCTCTATATGGAATGGAGCAGATACAGTGGCAGCACTTATTAATATTTCGACAATAGCAGAGACAATTTTCCGGTACTGGCCGGTCTTTCCGGCCGTTTTTGTGGCCGGGATCGTGGATGCGATCGCAGGAGGCGGAGGTCTGATTACCCTGCCTGTGTATATGTTGGTCGGTCTGCCGCCGCACGAAGCGATCGGGACCAACAAGATGAGTTCCTGCATGGGTACGACGACCGCGACTTACCGGTTTGCCCGGGAGGGCTATATCAATTTAAAACTGGCGGTTTTCGCGGTGATCTTCGCGCTGGCGGGTTCCTATACGGGTGCGCACATCAGCTTGCTCATCAGCAACGAATCGTTCAAGGTGCTGATGCTTTTCATTTTGCCGGTTACGGCCTGGTTTGTTATGCGGACTAAGAACTTTGATGTGGAGAGGGAGGCTTACAGCTTCAGAAAGACCTGCATCCTGAGCTGCGTTATCGCTTTCGTGATCGGTATGTACGACGGGTTCTATGGCCCCGGGACAGGCACTTTTTTGATCCTGCTTCTGACCTCAGTGGCGCATTTGACGCTTAAGGAGGCCAACGGACTTACGAAGGCCATCAACATGACGACGAATGTCACGTCGCTGGTCGTGTTCCTCATTAACGGAACCGTGCTGCTTCCGCTGGGCATTATAGCGGGTCTGTGCAATATCGCGGGGAACTGGATCGGTGTTTCTTTCTTCGACAAGAAGGGCGGAGCAATTGTGAAGCCCGTTATGCTGCTGGTGCTGACCGTATTTCTTGTGAAGACGATCATGGAGCTGGCCGGGTGACGGTGGGAAGCTGCCAGTTTGAACTATTGTAGGCTGGCAGAAGCCGGATTGACGTTTCGTTGACGTTGCGGAGGCTGAAGCGTCAGCCAAACGTCAAATTGGCGCTTGCCAGCAGAAAATTGACGTTTCATTGACGTTTAGGAGGCCGAAATGTCATGCAAGCGTCAATTTGGCAGAAACCAACAAGAAATTGACGTTTCCTTGACGTTTCGGAGGCCGTAGCGTCACCCAGACGTCAATTTGGCAGAAATCAACAAGAAATTGACGCTTCCTTGACGTTCCAGAGGCCGTAGCGTCAGCCAAACGTCAAACTGGCAGAAATCAACAGGAAATTGACGCTTCCTTGACGTTCCGAAGGCCGTAGCGTCAGCCAAACGTCAATCTGACTGAAAAGGGCAGACAACGATCCATGCCGACAGGTTCGCGGACTATGTCCGCTCACTGTCGCGGCATCGCCGTATGTGTCCGAAAAAGCCTTCATTTGCTTGTGAGCAAGCTCACAGCGTCTGCAGCCTTTTCGTCCACACATGGCTCGTTGCTTATGCACAAATCCCAAGTTGTCTTTCTCTACATATGTATATAGCACCCTAATAATACTAAAGCCTTATGCCTAAAAGTATGGAAAAAAGATTGTTAAATCCTTAGCAGCAGAAAGATTTTTGGAAAATATTGGGAGATGCTTGTGACATAAAAGCGATATATGCAAAAGCCCGTCGCCACTAGTGAGCAAAGCCGGCAAAAGCCCGTCGCCACTAGTGAGAAAAGCCAGCAAAGCCGGCAAAAGCCCGTCGCCACTAGTGAACAAAGCCAGCAAAGCCGGCGCGCGGCAGCCCGCCAAAACCGCCCTCAGCGCTTATTCGATCTCAGCCAGATCTTCTGCTCCTGCGCGGCGCGGATCAGATCGTCCCGGAAGGCGGGGTGTGCAATGCTGATCAGCATCTCGGCGCGCTCCCAGGTGGTGCGCCCGGTGAGGTTTACGGCGCCGAATTCGGTAACAATAAAATAGCTCTGGCTGCGGGGATTCGTCACGATCTCCCCGGTGAAGTGCGGCAGGATCCGGGAACGGATGCTGCCGTCTTTTTCTTTGTAGGTGGAGGTCATGCAGATGAAGGCCTTGCCGCCGCGGCTCATGGCTGCGCCCGTCAGATAGTCCAGGGAGCCGCCGGTACCGCTGATGTGGCGCAGGCCTGCGCTCTCGGCATTGACCTGTCCGTAGAGATCTACGGAGATGCAGCTGTTGATGGAGATCATATTCTGGTGTTTGGCGATGGTCTCAGCTGCGTTGACATATTCCAGGGGCTCGATGATGACGCCCGGATTGCGGTCGACCCAGTCGTAGAGGGACTGGGAGCCGAAAACCATGCCTGTGACGCCTTTGTCGGGCTGGTAGGTCTTGCGGCGGTTGGTGAGCTTGCCTGCTTTGAAGAGCTCATAGTAGGCGTCTCCGCAGAGCTCTGTGTGCATGCCGAGATCCTTGACGTCGGACTGCGCGAGCTGTGCGCCGATGACGCCGGGAAGGCTGCCGATCCCAAGTTGGAGCGTTGCGCCGCTCCTTATGTAGGGGACGATATGGCCGGCGAGCTCTATTTCGGCATCGTCAGGCTCTGTGATCGGGAATTCGGGCAGCGGACCATGTTCGCCCTCCACGACGAAGTCCACCTCAGAGATGTGGATGCTCTCGTCAAAGCCGCCGTAAATGAAGGGCAGGTGCTCGTTGATCTCCAGGATCACGATGTCCGCGTCGCGCAGGATCCCCTTGGCGATGCCGGCCGCGCAGGAGAGGTTGAAATAGCCGTGCTTGTCCATGGGCGTGGCGCACATCATGGCGACATTGACGTGCAGAAAATGGCGGTAGTAAGGGACCACATTGCGGAAGATCATGGGGATGTAGTTGCACAGGCCCTTGTCGCACAACTTTCTCTCGTAGGCGGAGCAGTGCCAGCTGTTGTAGATGAAATGCTCCCTGTCAGGGTCGGATTCCACGATCTCAATCGGGCCAAAAGCCAGATTGCCGCGGACTTTGACATCTGTGAGCTCATCGCGGCGGGCGGCCAGCGCTTTATCGAGCAGAGTGGGAAAGCAGACATTAGTGCCGTAGTCGATCCAGTCGCCGCTCTTAATACAGCGGACAGCCTGCTCAGGAGATCTTAATTTGCGCCGGTATTCATCGTAGTAATTCATAGGTATCCCTCCAGTATTCAGCTTAAGATCACTTCGATCCCGCATGTGCCAAGATCAGAAATTGTCTGTTCGGGGATTTTGTCGTCGGTGATCACTGTTTTGACAAGTCCCTTCAGGTTGAGCGGCACAGTGCCGTGCTTAGAGAACTTGTCAGATTCGGTGAGAATAATGACTTTTTCGGCCTGCCGGGCCATGTCGCGGACCGCCTGCGCGCGCAGCTGGTCCTGGTTGGTGAAGCCGGCCCGCGAGGACCAGCCGTCCACGCCGATAAAGAAGCGGTCGACCCAGAAGTTCTCGGCGCACTGGCGAACCATGGGTCCCACCATGACCTGGGCGTCCTGCTGATAGATCCCGCCCAGCAGGATGATCTGGAAATCCGAAGAGCGGCGTATGTAATTTGCGATAAAAGCACTGTTCGTGATAATGGTCAGGCCGCTTCGGAGCTCCGTGAGGGCTGCTGCGAGGAGTGCGCAGCAGCTGCCGCTCTCGATCATAATGGTCTCTCCGTCGCTTATCAGTTCCGCGGCGCGAAGCGCGATCTTGCGCTTCTCCTCGTAGTGGTAGGCCAGGCGGCTCTGGATGTCGTCGCCACTGGATAGTACGGCAAATCCGTGCTCCCTTGTGACAAGCTTCTGCTTTTCCAGGGCATCGAGGTCTTTGCGGACTGTGACCTGGGATACGCCCAGGCGCTCCGAGAGTTCCGCCACTTCTATCTTTTTTTCTTTGACTAAAAGCTCCAGGATCTGACTGGTGCGGTCTTCTTTCTTTCGCATATTATTCTTCCGTCCTTCTTGTTTATAGACTCAAATGCTTATATTTGTAATTAAAAGTATAGCATGTTTGCAACAGTTTGATATGATCGTTCTTACGTTCATAAGTATTGAGGCGATCATAAGCCGCCGGATTCAGTGCTTGATGAACAGGGGAAAGGATTATAAGATGAAAGAGAAAGATGGTGTTGCATCGCTTACTGTGTTTACGCAGGAAATGATTCATGTATGGGGATTTTGAGATTATGAAAGAGAAAAATATAATGTTTGTCCAGATCAAAGCGATCCGAAAGGGCACAAAACCGCCCATCTGGCGCCGCGCCTATGTGCCGGTAGGAGTCACTTTTGCCCAGATGGCCTATATTTTGGAAATGCTGTTGGAACTGCCTGTGGCAGAAGAGTATGAGTTTGAGTTCTTCCAGGAGAAAGACAGGCTGGTAGAAGGAGTCAGTGCAGAGCAGATCAAAACAGATTACCAGTTCAGATACCGCGACGCGGTAAAGGCGGCTTTGAAGGATTGGGCGCAGTCAAAGACCTGGTTTACTTTCCGGCTGAACACGGACGGGGAAGATCTGCCGCAGTACAGGGTGGAGTTTGAGAAGCTGGCGACGGACATTAAAGTGGGTGATGAGAAAAAGCCGCTTGAGCAGCCACTGATCCTGAAGGAGGTATCCGCTGCAGAGGATACCTACTGGACTTCGCCGCAGGACCTCAATAAGAAGCTTCATGAAGCATGCTTTCTCGCGGAAGGGAAGGCGGAATATCCTGCCTTTGATTCAGTATTGAAACAGATCAAACAGGGGAAAGGGATCGCAGTCAGTCAAAATATTAAGAGCCGGGATAATCTGATCCGTAATTCGGGTTTAGACATGCTTCAGGAAATGGCGGACAATATTCAGAAGATAGCGGCCGAAACAGGCGGGATTCAGAAGAATGTGGCGGCTGTATATGAGATCATCTGCAGGAACGGTTACCGCGAGTTTCATAAAAAAGCGAGATGGCTTATGGATTGCCTGTTTGCCTTCTCTTTGCTGTATGTGGTCGCAGAGGTGGATCTGCTCTACAAACTATACTGTCAGACTAACCGGTTTAAGGCGGACAGGGCTGAGTTTGAAGATATTTTGACCAGGATACCGGACTGGTTGAATGAATGCCGCAGGATTGGGAGCAGGATTGTGGCGGAGCAGGCCATGCAGAACGATATCTATCTGGAGCTGGAGAAGAGGCAGCGGCAGGTACCATATTATATTCCCTCCGAGAGCGAGATCCTGGACTACGCGATAAACGGATATCCCGCTTCGGATCCTGTATACTGCCGGCTGTATTCTTTCTTCGAGAAGGACATGGGATTAGGGATGCCGGACTGCAGGGACTACTGTGTGAAGGCGTACTATGTCTTTTCAATGGGAGGCATGCTTTCGGACTACATGGAATTCCTGAATGAAAGAGAGCTTGTGTTCCGGTCCGATAAGCAGGCAAGGAAATTTGCCGGGCTGGTCATGGAACTGAATAACAACACGCGGATGTTTGAGATGAGAGGACACACGCCGATCGAAATGCGCGCTTATGCGCCGCTTGTGACGCCGGGTGAGAGAATGAAGGTCGTACCGATGAGCAGTGACGCCGCAAGACTTCTTGAAGAGGGGCGGCAGCAGATTCAGGCCATGGGATTTGATGTGGACACGGAGGAGTCGGGTACTGAGATCCCGATGATGGGCTTTAAGAACGGAGTGTCCGGGGAGATGAAGACCGGAAGCCGCAAGATCTATCCCAATGATCCATGCCCCTGCGGAAGTGGGAAGAAGTTTAAAAAGTGCTGCGGGCGAAATAAGTAAAGCGTGGGATCGCTGATCCGGCACTTATCGGAACCTGGAGAAAGTAAGTGGAAGAAGCGGAAAATAAGTCCAGAGCACTTACCTGACGGAAAAGCCGGTAAGTGGCAGAAAGAAAAACTAAATCTGCCACTTAGGATTCAGAAGAAGCAGTCTATGCCAAGATCGAGAAACACCTCCTGATAGGCAGTCAGATCTTCCGGGTGCAAAGCCTTTACGCCCGTCAGCTCATATTCTCTGTTCAGAAATTCATATTTACGCTCGCCCATCTGGTGGAAGGGGAGGAGCTGGACCTTTTTAAGGCCGATGTCCGTCAGAAGGGCGGCGAGTCCCCGTGCATCTTCGAGACCTGCGTTGAAACCGGGGATCACCGGGATCCTCGGAAGGATGTTCAGGCTCTGTTCGTGCGCCCAGTGGAGATTAGCTATGATCTGCTCATTGCCAAGACCGGTGCCTTCTCTATGGATTGCCGGGTCATAGTGCTTGACGTCGTAGAGAAGGAGGTCAAACTGAGGAGCCAGTCTCTGAAAGATCTCTGGGCTGACGCAGCCGGTGGTCTCAATAGCTGTGTGAATGCCTTCAGCCTTAAGCTTGGCGACGAGCGCCTCCGCGAAGTCCGGCTGGATCATGCCTTCACCGCCGGAGATGGTGACGCCGCCGCCGGATTCCTCGTAGAAATCGATGTCCTGGAGGCAGGTTTGGTATACTTCGTCGACAGTCTTCAGCTCGCCCTCGCTCGTCAGTGCGCGGCCGGGACATTCCTGTACGCATTTCAGGCAGCCGGTGCACCTGGTGTGGTTGATGAGGATGCGCTCTTTGGGGTCATCACTGGTTCCGGACACGGAAATGGCCTTTTCAGGGCAGACCTGAACACACCTGTGGCAGTGCAGGCAGTTCTCGCTCCGGTACATGACCTGGATCCGGGGACTCTGGGATTCAGGGTTGGAACACCATTTGCAGCGGAGGGGACATCCCTTGAGAAAGACCGTGGTCCGTATACCCGGACCGTCGTGGATGGAAAACTTCTGAATATTAAAAATAATGCCCTTGGGTTCCATGGGTGTAAGCTCCTTATCGAGTGCAGAGACAGTCTGAGAAGGCTGTCTCTTTTGATTAAATACTATCATATGGGGAACGAATTGTAAAGAAATGGCTTTCATTCGTAATTTATAAATATTTCTTGCGAAGCTTTTGGTTGACTTCGGAGGGCCTGTTGTTATAATTAAACTACGAACAGAACTATATTAAGTTTCAATAGAAATAAAAGTGGTGACAGGGCCCCGGCCTTGTGACACCAAAACGGTGACAGGGCCCCGGCCTGCTGACACCAGAAGGAGAGATCGATGGAAAATAAAGCACATTTTGGATCCCTGACGCCCAGGATGGAGGCGTACCGCGAGAGCGTACTGGATCAGAAGCCCTATATTGACGCGCAGCGTGCGATCCTGGCGACGGAGGCCTACAAGAAAGCGCTGAACCAGCCGCCGGTGATGAAGCGGGCCCTGATGCTGCAGAATATTCTGGCCAAGATGGATATCTATATTGAGGACGAGACGATCCTGGTCGGCAACCAGTCCTCCGTAAACCGGGGCGCGCCTGTGTTCCCGGAGTACACGATGAAGTTCATCATGGATGAGCTTGATCTGTTTGAGAAGCGGGACGGTGACGTCTTTTATATTACGGAGGAGACCAAGGAGCAGCTGCGGCAGATCGCGCCCTTCTGGGAGAACAATAACCTCAGAGCCCGCGGCGAGGCGCTGATCCCCGAGGAGATGCAGGTGTACATGGAGACGGGGTTCTTTGGCATGGAGGGGAAGCTCAATGCCGGCGACGCGCATCTGGCTGTGGACTATGAGAACCTGCTGCGAACAGGCCTCAGAGGTTATGAGGAGCGCGCGAGGAAGCTCAAAGCGGATCTGGATCTGACCGACCCTTCGTCCATCGACAAATACCAGTTTTATAAGGCGGTTCTGATCGTGCTGGAAGCGGTCAGGGGCTTTGCGCAGCGCTATGCGGATCTGGCCCGCGGGAAGGCACTGGCAGCGGAGGAGCCCAGAAAGTCTGAGCTTCTGGAGATCGCCCGCATCTGCGGGAAGGTCCCCTATGAGCCCGCGGAGTCCTTCCACGAGGCGGTGCAGTCCGTCTGGTTCATCCAGCTCGTCCTGCAGATCGAGTCCAACGGGCACTCCCTGAGCTACGGGCGCTTTGACCAGTACGTCTACCCCTATCTGGCGGCGGATCTGGAGAAGGGCAAGGTCACAGAGGACCAGGCGGTCGAGCTTTTGACCAATCTCTGGATCAAGACACTGACGATCAACAAGGTCCGCTCCCAGGCGCACACCTTTTCCAGCGCCGGAAGCCCCATGTACCAGAATGTCACGGTGGGCGGCCAGACGGCGGATGGACGGGACGCGGTCAACAGGCTGTCCTTCCTGGTGCTGCGCTCCATCGGCCAGACCAGGCTCCCCCAGCCGAATCTCACGGTGCGCTATCACAGAAACCTGAACCAGGCTTTTATGGACGAGGCGATCGAGGTCCTCAAACTGGGAACCGGAATGCCGGCTTTCAACAATGACGAGGTGATCATTCCTTCCTTTATCGAGAAGGGGGTCAAAAAAGAGGACGCCTTCTGCTATTCGGCCATCGGATGTGTGGAGACCGCCGTTCCGGGCAAGTGGGGCTACCGCTGCACCGGCATGAGCTACCTGAACTTCCCCAGGATCCTGCTTATGGTCATGAACAACGGCATCGATGTGACCAGTGGAAAGAGATTTGTAAAGGATTATGGGAATTTCCGGGATATGCGGTCCTTTGACGAGCTGATGAAGGCTTGGGACGGGGCGATCCGGGAGCTGACCCGCGCGAGTATCATCGTGGAGAACGCCATCGACCTCGCGAGTGAGAGAGAAGTGCCGGATGTGTTGTGTTCCTGCCTGACTCAGGACTGCCTGGGGCGCGGCAAGACCATCAAGGAAGGCGGCTCGGTTTACGACTTTATCTCCGGCCTGCAGGTGGGTATCGCCAATATGGCGGACAGCCTGTCCGCGATCAAAAAGCTTGTTTTCGAGGAGGGGAAGATCTCCCGCGACGAGCTGATGAATGCGCTGGCGACGGACTTCGCGGGCGAAGAGGGCGAGCGGATCCGCCAGATGCTGATCCATGACGCGCCCAAATACGGCAATGAC
>Ga0326513_10002269_pt1 | contig 14245 bp, 22 predicted proteins | sample 2_2465_0518_D_FD_203654 | JGI IMG/M metagenome (GOLD analysis project Ga0326513, IMG submission 203654) | Bovine rumen microbial communities from UC Davis, California, United States - 2_2465_0518 | ecosystem: Host-associated > Mammals > Digestive system > Stomach > Rumen | place: USA...
TCCATTCCTTCTTGACAGTCAGCCCATAGTACCCTCGTACTCGCTTGCCGCTTGATAAAGGAATGTTGTTACTTGACCTCAGCTTGTACTTCTCTGCATTATCCCCAAGCCACTTCTGCAAGGTCGTGTCGCCCTTCGGCGTAAAGGCGTTCTGCAAACACCAAGCCTTGTATGTCTTGATGATTTCAGTGGTCGCCATTCTACCATCGCCAAATGTGAAAGCCGCCTCCATGAACTGGGGGAAGTGGTTTCCAAGTTCCTGCTTGCCCTGTAGGTATTCCCGACTGCGCTTGCTCTCGGACAAAACCCAGTTCTGTTCCATCAGCCGCCGCAAGCCGATCAACGCCCACTGGACGATACCCTGCCGTTCGCTCCTAATCTTGTCGTAGAAACGCAGGTCGGGCTTGAAGTCCTCGGCAACGGGCTTTACCAGTATCGGCAGGAGCCTACGATAGAAGCCGCTAGTGTTGTCGTAGATGCTCCCCAGCATTTCATTACAGCAGGACACGATCTTCACATAGGGCTGGAACTTGAAGGGTTGCCCGTACTTTCTGTCAGCCGACAGGGAAATGGTGTTGGTAATCAGCTTCTTATACAGGCCAGTGTCCTTCAATGCTTCGCTCGAAAGGTCATCGTCGTACAGCACCAGCCGGTGTTCCAGTTCCGGGAGTTTGAACTTGTCCTGCATGAACTCCTGAGAGTTGGGCGTAGACAGCAGCGCGTCGCCCAGTATGCTTTCCAAGATCACACCCATGACGGACTTGCCAGCCCCGCCCTCACCTACCAGAAATAAGGCTTTCTGCGCTCTTGTGGTGGGTATCAGGCAGTAGCCCAAGTATTCCTGCACCACGCCTATATCCTCGTCCATGAACAGGTCGCGAAGCCATTTCTGGAAGTTGGGCGTATCCTGCAACTCAAAAGCCAGCGGAACCGAAAGCCGGTAGGGATAGCTGCCGTATTCCTCGTAGTGAAAGCACCACTCCCGAACGTAGAAGTCGCCGTTGGCGAAGGGAATGATATTCGGGTCAACCGTCAGCCTGTCTACAGTCGCCGCCAGTTTCACCGCGCCGACCAGCTTCTTTGTCGTGCGCTCTACGTCCTTCTTCACGCCCATGTCGCGCAGACTTTCCCACACGTCCTTGGACAGCAGTTCTTCGGTTGCCTTGCCGGTCTTGGTGTAGAACAGGCCGTTGTTGTAGCGCAGGTGATTGACCTCGGTAAAGGCTTCGGCAAACACGTTCTCGTCCAGTTCCATGTTGCCACGCTTCGTCTCATACCACAAGTCAGGGGCGTAGGACTGCATGATTTCCTCGTCCGTCAGCCCGGTATTCTCCTTCACTTCAATGTCCAGCCATTCTTCAATCGCACTTGCCATTCTTACCTCCACCTTCGATGTAGCACAGTTCTGCCAGAATACATATCAGCAGAAATACTACCGTGATTTTGAAGAACATCGTCTCTCCCTCCTTTTTTCGTAGATCAACCAGCCGATGATTACCGCAAGGTCGGCAACCAGCACCGCCACCCCGCCGAACAGTACGCCTATCCAGAAGAAAATGTCGCCCATGCTCATGTGCCTTGCCTCGCTTTCAGAAGTGCCGCCGCCCTCTCCGCTTTCTGCTCGTCAGTCAGGTTGACCACCTTCGGAGGATTGACCCGAACCCACTTCTGCGGGAACTTCGCGTAAATGAAGCCGCCATTATCTTCGGGCTGTTTCACAATCACGCACTCGTCGGGTCGATCATGGGCCAGCTTGCGCAGTTTGTTTATCCACCTGCGTTCGTCCGTGGACATCCACGCCCAGCCGGGTTCGCAGTATTCAATACAGGTTTCCACGACTCCAATACCTCCTTGTTCATATCGTGCAACTCGCAGTATTTGTGCCACCGCTTCTGTCGGTTCTTCAACTGCCGCCATTCCCATTCAGCCCCTTCGTGCTGCACACTTCGCACCTGATAGGCTAACATGTTGGCATGGGCCAGTTCGATTTCTCCCGCCAACTTCCGCGCTTCTTCGGGCAGACCGGGGTATCTTGACCCCGGTCAGGTAGTCCAACATCTGCTCCACCACTTCTTCCCGGTCAGGGCAGTAGCGCAGAACCTTCTTCTCGAACTCCGTTAGCCAGCCCTTCGTTCGGGGAAACAGCTTGTCCAGATGCAGAACCATCTTGCCGCCCGCATACTTGATTACCAGTTCGTTCATATGTCCCATACCTCCACTACCGGGTAGGGCGTGTTGTAGTACCTCGTCGTTCTGAACGTGGCCCACCAACAAAAGAAGATGAAGCTGAGGATTGCAACAATAATCAGGCTGTAGATCACCATTACCACCCTGTCCTCTCGTCGCCTCTGACGGGCTTTCTGTCTCTTGGTCACGGGTATTTACCTCCTGTATCGGGTAATGCTGTCGCAGATGGTTTGCAGTTCCCGGTCATGCAGGGGAGGCTTGCAGCACTCCTTGTTCACCAACCGCAACTCCTGATAGATTTGCTCCTTGTTGAACCCGGCGTTGTGCATCACCCCCGCCAGCGAAGCCAGCGAAAGATTCCTGCCCCCGGTGACGATCTCAGGGTATACCGGGCGAATGAATACCTTCTTCTCGCCGGGAGGGGGGAATACCGGGTTGTATATCCGCTGTCCCCACTTGCCGCCCTTACTGACGGGGTTATCCACAGACTTGAAGTATTTATCCACAACGTAGTCGATTGCCGCCTGATTCTCAATGATCTTGTGATGCAGCAGCACCTTTCCAGTCGTGATGAAGTACCGCCCGGTCTTGTAGATTTCCACGCCTTGCAGGTTGTTCTTGCCGTCGAAGGGCAGGTTCCCGCGCAACAGAATGTGTACGCCCCGCCCCGATCTCGACTTCTCCGTATAGGAGTGACAGGCATTGATTATGTCCACGCCCAGTTCGGTCAAAAGCCTGTCCTCAAAGCCCACGTCAATGTCAATGCCTACAAGACCGTTGTCCGCGAATACAAAGCCTATGTGGTCGTAATAGCCCGCCTCTACCGCCGCCACAGCCTGTTCAAAGGAACCCCAAGTCTCAGGGGCGGTAGAGGACGCAGACTTGTATTCGTAGGGTCGCATGGGGACTTTGGACGTATTCCAGCAGCATACCCACTGATTTAAAGCCTTGATTTCCTCTGGTATCTTGGAATAGTCCATAAGTCTTTCTCCTTGCTATTGTGCATATTGCACAAATTACTCAGCTCGTAAATTATATAATCAGCACTTCAAAGTAGGGCAACTGCTCAATTACTCGGCAGAGTTCGTGCCACTCGTCCAGCTTGTGGTTCTTCCGGGCATGGTAGATGTTGCGCAGGACTTCGTAGTTGAGCATCACGGTACGCTTCTGGTTGTAGCTGGACGGCAAAAGCTGGATAAGCTGCCACCAGTGGGACTTCTTCACGTCCGGGTTGTCCTCGCCCAGATACATGCCTCGGTACAGGTTTAGGATATTCACCACATGACACAGGGCCGTTTCTGCCGTCCCGTACAGGTGTTCATGGGAGAAGTCATCCATCCTGAACTCCTTCGCCGTAATCTTGTGCATGGTGGAGCAGGAGTTCGCCACGGTTCCCACCTTGTAGGTGTCGTATTCCTTCCACCAGTACAGCGGGGCCGTAATGTCCATGTACACGGTAATCATCCGCAGGAACTTACGATGGTCGGAGCCAGCGTTGACCAGCGACTTCATCAGTGCAAGGTCGTTCTTGCCGATCTTCACATCGCCGTCGAAAGCGTAGGCCACGCTGTCCATCCTGTCCCAACTGTTCATGGGGTTGCGCATACCCCGAATTGCCTCCATCCAACCGAATGTCCGAACCTTCTCAGCTTTCAGCATCGCGCCGCCACTCCTTCCTTGCCCGCATGAACTCCTTGTAGGTCATGCCGTTCTTTTCTGCCGCATTATGCAGCACCCGGCTTTTCTCGCCGTAGCTGCCCGGTAGGGGCTTGTCAGCCATGCCTACCGGGTGAATGTAGTACCGGGAACTTCCCTTCTGCTTGCTTGCGTCGAAGATCATTTCTGCCTCGCAATCTTGCGCAAAGCGTCTGCCGTAGCCTTGAACGAACAACAGTTGGCTTCTTCATGCCACAGCGGGCAATCCTCGTTACACCAGTGGGACGTACTCTCCGTCTCACCGAAAGGACAATACTTCTTGTCGCCCATTACATAGACTTCCTTTCCGCTATTTCAGCCATCTTTGCGGCATTGAGCCGGGTGTCGCCGTGGACACGGGAGAAGGACAGGTAGCCATTCATGCGGTCAATCTTCGTCAGGTTCCGACTGCCGCACTTAGGGCAAACGTCCATTTCCAGTTCTTGGTGTCCGCAGTCATCGCAGTAGGCCAGCGACAGGTTCACGCCCTCGTAGTAGCCCAGCTTCATAGCCCGCAGCACCAGCGTTCGCACAGCGTCCACGTTGTAGGACACAGGGTAGCGCACATACTGGATTTTGCCGCCGTTGCACAGGTTCCAGAACCGCCCTTCGAGGTCTTGCTTCTCAATGGGGGAAATGTCCTCGGTGACGTGGCAATGGAAGGAGTTGGACACGTAGGGCCGGTCAGACACGTTCTCCACGATGCCGTACTTCTTGCGGAACTGCTCAATCTGCAACCCGCAGAGGCTTTCAGCGGGAGTGCCGTATATCGCGTACAAAATGCCGTCCTCGGCCTTGTAGGTTGCCACCTTGTCATTGATATACCGCATCACTTCCAGCGCGAAATTGCCGTCCTCCACAATGGATTTGCCGTTGTACAACTCCTGCAATTCGTTCAGGGCCGTGATACCGAAGGAACACGTCGCGGATTTCAGAAGGGGCTTGATCTTGTCATGGGGTTTCAGGTGTCCACCCAAGAACCCGCCCTCGCAGTAGGCCACAGGGTTGATGCTTGCCCGCATTTCACCGAGGTAGTCATACGTCCGCTTGTGGATGGAGCGTATCATTTCCAGATAGTAGTCCAGCACTTCGTAGAAGTCCCGGCTTTCCTGCCTCGCCTTTGCCAAGATCATAGGCAGGTGGAGGGACACAGCCCCGACATTGAACCGACCCACGAACACGGGCTTATCATCCTCGTCAGCCGGGGTCATGCCGCCGCGCTCGTACCACGGACTGAGGAAAGCCCTGCAACCCATAGGGGAAATCACCCTGCCGTACTTCTTGTACATGTCGGCAATGTAGCCCTCGCCGGTCAGGGACAGCCAGTCGGGGTACATGGTCTTGGAGGAACATTCAATGCCCGCCTCGAACACGTCATTGTTGATCTTCCCTTCCCCGTGAAGGTTCTCGTCGTACAGGAATACCAACTTCGGGAACAGAACCGGCTTCTTGTTCCCCGGCTTGCCCTGTCCGTTCTGGTGGACGCGCAGGAAGGTTTTGCTTGCCATCTTGCCGAAGGTGTCAGTCGCCAGACCGAAGGTCATTGTGATGAAGGGATAGTCGCCCCGGCTGGAACCCACGGTATTCAGCTTCATTTCAATGCCCTGAAAGCCCTGCTCGAAGTCCCGCTGCACCTTGTTCAGCGCGTAGGTCTTGCTCTGTTCTTCTGCATCGGTCAAAGCGATATTGGTTTCAACGGCAATATTCAAGAACTCGTCGCGGTATTTGTCGAAGGACTTCACCGCATACGGAGACAGGATTTTGTCAACCTCCGGGACTGTGAAGCCGCCGTACTGCTGAGAAGCCGTCGCAAGGATAATGTCGCCCAGCACGTCGAACGCCACGTCAAGGGTCTTGGGTTCGTTGTACCAGATGTTCCCCATCTCGAACCCGCCGCGCATGACCTCGGCAATGTCGAACAGGCAACAGTTCATGGTGTCCAGCCGCGCCGACTGGTCGTGGATATAGATATATCCGTCCTTACAGGCTTGCAGTTCGTCCTTGGTCATAAAGAACTTGCGGTACAGCCGCTTGTTCAGTTCGTTGAAGATCAAACACCTCTTGGTCGCCACCAGCGCGGAGTCGGAGTTGGCGTTTTCCTTGTCGCCAATGAAGCGGATGGACTGCGACTTCACGAACACTTCATCCATCATGTGAACAAAGTCCTTCTTGTAGTTGCGGTAGTCCCGGTAGGACTTGGCGACAATGGGGTTCACCTTGTCCAGTTCCTTTTCCACCAGATTGTGAACCTCGGCAACCGGGATTTCATCGACGTGGCGGGCGGCAATCGCCAGCTTTACTTCGATCACGATGCCCTTGTAGTCCTTGTCGGTCAGTGTGACCATTGCCCGCGCAGCGGATTTTTCCACCGCCCGCCTGATCTTCATGCCGTCGAACGCCTCTCGCGTCCCGTCCTTCTTAATAATGACCATAGAGAATCACCCTTCCTTGTTCCATTGTTTTTCGCACGTCAATCACGCGCTGGTTCGTGCTGCCAGCCCACGGGTAGTTCACATCCTTCAAACTCTCAATGAACTCTCCGTCTACCAGCACGTCCACATAGCACATGATGATACGCATATCGGGTTCACGGGTGATTTCCTCATAGCGATAGCCGGTATACAGCCAGATTGTCTTTCCGGGGAACTGTGCGTGTATGTGCTTTACCAGCGTCAGCACGTCCCTTCTGTTCGCCGGGTGGAGAGGGTCGCCGCCTGAAAGGGTTATGCCCTCTATGTAGTCCTTAGACAATTCCCTGTCCAGTTCTTCGTACACGGCATTGCCAACCGGCAAACCGTCGTTCGGGTTCCACGTCACGGGGTTCTGACAGCCCTTGCAATGATGGTCGCATCCGGCAAGCCACAGAACCACGCGCAACCCTTCGCCGTTCTTCATGTCATCCCTGGTTATGTCATGGTAGTTCATCACACATCACCAGCCCTGCGATGTTCGGACTGGACGATGTTGAAGCCCTCCGGGTAACGGCGCATCAGCTTGTAGATGTTCATGCGCATGATCTCGTCCATGTCCCAGTTCAGGCAATGGCATATCATAGCGATATACCAGCACACGTCGCCCAGTTCCTTCTTGGCGTGTTCCACGTCAAGGTTCGCTTCGTGGAATATCCACTTCTTAATCATGTCCGTGAACTCGCCGGTTTCCCCGGAAAGCCCCAGCAGACCGTTCAGCAGACCCGCAAGGTCATAGCCCATTGCCGCCGCCTCCCTTGTGGCCTTTTCCAGACGTTCAGCGGCCTTGCCGTCGTTCGTCCTCATAGCCATATCCTGATACTCATTGCCGTTCATACATTCGTTCCTTCCTCAATGTTCTTGTAGGTCATGTGCCTGATTTTCCGCTTCATGCGCTCAATGATCTCGTCGGGCTTGTAGCGGTAGCCCGTCTCTGCCGCAAATTCCTCAGAACGAAAATACCGTTCCGCATCGTCCATCTGCCGCTTGCAGTTGTGCCACCGCTTGAAAGCCTCGAACCTGCGCTTGAAGCGGGCCATGCTGTAGCGATACCTCCACAGTTCCTTCGGGCTTAACACCCCGGTAGGTTCCCTGCGGGGAATGGGCTTCTTCGGTTCCTTGCGACAGCGGGTGTACTTGAAGCCCTTCATGTAGTCCTTGATAGCCTGAGCCATCTTCGCGTTGTGAAGCCTCTCCATTCCCGCTTCTGAAATCCTGTCTGCCGTCAGGCGCACACAGCCGGGTTTGCCGCCCCTGTAGGGACAGCGGGCGCAGTTGTCCTTGGAGAGTACCCAGCACTCAGCGTTGGTTATGGATAGAAACGCCTCCTTTTGCTCGTCACCCGGCGCAGTTCCTTGGTATACAGCCATGCGAACAGCCAGATACCTACCGCCATACCCAGCAGGTAGGCCAACACGATAGCATGGATAGCGAAGCAGGTCACGGTTCAAACCCCCTCAATCTTCGACGCTACCATGTCTGCGGTATGCGTCCACAGCACGTTCGGGTACTTCTCAATGGCCTTGCAGTAGGCGTTCCAGTTCTCCTTCTCGTCGAACGCGCCCATGTGCCAGCGGATGCACAGCACTTCTTCTTCGGTCAGGTGTACGCCGTACAGGTTGGCGAGAATCACGCTCCTGTCGCCATGCCCGGTCAGGTACAGGTCTTTGTTGTACTCGTAGCCGCCGCCCTCCTTGGCAATATACTGGTGACACTTGCACAGGTCATGCAGCATACCCACCAGATAGGGGCTTGCCTCGCGTCCCCATTCCAGACCCATGTTCTCGGTGATTTCCAGCAGGGCCAGCGTCATGGCGTAGGAGTGGTCGAACAGCCCGCCCGGATAGTTGCCGTGGTACTTGGTGCTTGCGGGAGCGTCGAAGAACCCGGCTTCGTACAGGCGTTCGGACAGGTGCTTGACCTCCAAGGGATGAATCACATCAGACATGAGTTCGCAGAACTTCACAACACGATCAATCGTGGTCATTTCCTCACTTCTCCTTTCTATGGTTCGGGAGAGGGAGAAGCGGTACTCCCTCTCCGTGGTTGCGTCAATCGTCGCCCAGAATGGAGTCCAAGTCCAGCCCGGAGGACTTCTTCTCTGCCTTGGCAGGAGCCGGGGTAGGAGCCGGGGCGGGCTTCTTCTTGTCCGTCTCGACGGGTTCAAGGTCAATCTCGCCGTCCTCGCCTTTGTCGATCACGAACCCGTCAGCGGAGCCGTAAGACCTTGCGCGGGCAAACACGGTAGCCCGTCCCTTGTAGTCCACCGTCTCATGCGTGACCTCGAACAGCGCAAAGTGGCCCACAAGGTCTTTCGGGTCGATGGAGTCAAGGGTGTTGTCGTTGAGCAGGTTCTTCGCCGTGATGGAAAACGCCCACGCGCTGCCGTCGATATTCAGGTCAAACTTCTCGGTGTGCTGTTTGCCAGCAGCGGTTTCATAGGTCATTTCGACCTTGTTGAAGGTTTCCTTGTGGTTGACCTTCACAACCTTCATGGAGTATTTGCCCTCCGGGATAGGCTCAAAGCCTTTCAGTCCGATCTTTCCCATAGTTCCTTAGTCCTCCTTCTTTTCGCTCAGGGTGAGTTTGTATACCGGGGCGGGCTTGCACTTGTACTTGTCCAGCACCCCGTCCTTCTTCATCGCCGCTTCGTCGAACTTCATGCTCACCGAATACGACGTGGTGAAGTCGTACCTGCTGCCGGGAATGACCACCTTCTTGTCGCCCTCCCGGAACTGCTCTTTCGCGGCCTCTTTGATAAGGTCTTTCAGCTTGGTCAGCCGCTTTTCGTCCTTGTCCAAGACCGCATACGCCTCATTCAGCTTGTCCTGCAAGTCCTCGGCCTCTGCCACAAGCGCGGCAATGTCCGTTTCCGGGTTCAGCGTATTCTTGCGCAGTTCAGCCAGAATGTCAGCGTCCACCTTCTCGTCGAACTTGGGGGAAACGCCGCCCCCGACGTGCTTCTTCCACCAGCGTTCGACCTTCTTAATGGTCTTTGCCATGTCCGGGTATCGCTCAGATACCTTGAAGGGACGCTCGAAGGTGTTGTTCCCGGTGACAACGAACTTCTCAGGGTCGTTGTAGTCCTGATCTTCGAGGACGGTACACACCATGATTACGTTGTCTACGCCCAGCAGGTAGGCGTACAGGGCCGCTTGAAGCGCGTAGTATTCGGGAATATCGTCCAGCCAGTCCTCAGCCCGCTTCGTGGTTTTCATTTCCATCACGGTTTCAGGCTTGCCGTCCTTGTCCACGAACAAGTAGTCCCACATGCCTCCGAAGATGGGGCTTTCAGGGAAGAAGTCGCCCCTCGTTTTCCTGAAATAGTCGGGGCCGTACTTGTCGGTGGGCGTGACCAGCTTCTTCCAGAAATAGGCTTCGCGCATGTATTCGGCCTGTTTCGGTTCAATGGCCTTGCCCGCGATGGTGTAGATGGTGTCGGCAAAGGGTTCCTCATAAGTGCGGGTGATAGCGCACCACGCATTGAAGGGACTCGTCCAGCGGTTCTTCCCCATAATCGCGGCAAAGCGCGTACCCGTCACCTTCTTCGGGTTCGAGGGCGGGGTAATGGAAATGGTCTTATCGTCATTCCATTTCATGTCCTTCGGCCTCCTTCTGTTCGGCTACGAGGTCAAGGTACTTGTCCAAGTACCAGCGGGCTTTCTCCACGTCCTCGTCGCCGTTCTTGTCGTTGCACCGCCACAGGTACTTGAAGCTGTTCAACAGGCAGAACGCCTTGACGGTTTCCACCCCGAACACTTCCACCATCACGTCGATGCACTCAAACTTTCCCTGATTGTAGTGGGAAGGATGATTCACGGCCTCGTCGGGGTCGGGGTTGACCAGCTTTTCTTTGAGTTCTTCGTCCACGTCCACAGACGCGAAGGTTCCCGTGAAGGTCAGGTTCGGAAAGTTTTTGAACGGCATATTACTCATACTCCTTCAAGATTTCGTTGATCTTCTCAATCAGGGTCTTGCAAGCCCCGGCCTTGACGTTCTTGAAAGCGTCGGTCTTGGTGACGATGGTCTGCACAAATTCCTCATGCTTCTCGTCCTTGGCGAGAAGGGTCTTGCACAGCTTTTTCAGTTCCGCAACCTGCTCCTTGGTCGCCATGTCGGAGTTCACCAGTTCTTCCTTCGCGGCCTTGCGTTCCTCAGCCGTCGCCGGGGCCTTGGACTTCTCCTTCACGGGCGCCGGTTCTTCCTCGCCGTCCTCGTCGGTCAGGGTCGCGTCCACCTCGTCGGGTTCGGTCACGTCCATGACCATCGTCCACAGGTAACGGCGAATGTAGGTGATGCTGGAACCGAGGGCTTGCATGGAACTGGTCACGGCCTTGCCAGCGTTGGAAATGATCTGCTCGGCCTCATGGTACTTCACGGCGAAGGTCAGCCCTTCTTCATTCGGGTTGTCGGCGTTGTACACGGTCATCTTCGCAGCGTCGCCGCTAAAGTCAGTGACGTGGCACAGACCCACCAGCGCGAAAATGCGGGTAGCGACAGGTACAATGTCCTCCAACTCGAAATACTGGAACTCCAGCTTTGTGTTCACGCCAGACTTGCCGACCTTCTTGTTCAGGAAGTACAGGCGGGCTTTCGCCAACTTCTGCTTCACATTCATGGTGCTGTAGATATTAGCCATTTGGTTAATCCTCCTTATTCGTCCAGAAACGCAAGGGCTTCTTTCTTGATCTTGTTGATTCTCCGGGTGTTGCGCCGGGGTTCCTTGATACCGAGGAAGTCACGAATGTACTTCCACGCCAGCCTTATGTACCAGTCCCGGTCAAGCCACTTCAATTCCATCGCATCATTGTTGTTGTCGATGATGCAATGATTTGGCAGTCCCGCAATCTTGGCGGGTCGCTTCGTCTCGGCATGGACTTTGTACAGTGTCCCCAGTTCAAAGTCATCCGTAGCGTATACCCGGTTCACCTTCTGCTTGGGGACGATCTCGCCCCGCACAAGCTGGTAACAGCTTTCGTACTTGCCGCCCGCCTTGGCAATCAACTGGAAGTCCAGCAGATTGTCACTCGCGTTTATCAAGTCCTCCGGGAATGTCCCGTCAACGAAATACTGCTGGATTGCCCTTGCCACGATCACAGCATTGTTGTTGATCTTGAACGCGCCGCCTGAAAGGTTCTCCCACAACGGCAATCCCATTGCTTCAAAGTCGAAATTTCCGTTCGTGAGTACGCCCCGGACAAGTTGTCCACCCTTCACCTTCGGCTTGCCTCCGTCCGCAGGAACCTCGACATAGTTGTTCACGTCCTTCTGGACGATCTTCCGAATGAAATCTTCCTCCAACTCGAAGCCCGTCCTGTCCTGCCACTCCTGCGTAATCTCCTGCCACTTGTCCACGTCGGCGTTGTCAAGGCTTACCATGATGCCGTCCGTGTTCAGTTGGATGATCTTCAAGGTGGGGCACTCCCGAATCAGGTGAATAGAGAGTTCCAGAAGGAACAACTGCCCGGTGATGCACACGCTACGCCCCATCAGCGGGTCGTACAGGTCGTTGTAGTCGTTCAGCATTGCGCCGTAGGTCGTGTTCAGAACCAGCTTCAAGGCGTTCGCCGTGTCCTTGTCGCCCGCTTTCTTCGCCCGAACCCTGCTTTCCAAGGTATCGACGTAGGTCTGCGGGGAGGGCATGTTGCGACTGCAAAAGCCGAACTGCTGCCCGTCCGAGAGGGGAAGGGTCATCAGGTGGGGGTAGTAGCTTGCTACGTCCTTGTTGCGAATCGTCCGGGTTTCCGTCGCCGTCTCGCTGTAGGTGGGTATCGCGCCGTGTATGCCGCCGTAGGCGATGGTACAGGGACATTCGCCCACCATAATTTCAAGTTCGCTTGAAAACAGTTCTTCGTCGGAAACAGCCGGGTCGTGCATACGGTCAAAGAAGTCGAACACTTCCTGCGGTATGTACTCCCGCAACAGGCGGTCAGGATACTTGTACTCCCGTTCGTCCGTCCACGGTTGGGCCGGGGGTTTGGCTTGCAGGTAGACGCTGGTCAGCTTGGCGTTGGTCATGTACAGGGCCTTGCTATCGTTCAGCCCGCATTGCCGCCCCAGTGTCAGCTTGTTCTTCAAGTAGCCCTTGCGGATATGGAACAGCAGTTCCGTAGCGTCCACGTCGTACTTGCAGTATCGAATCATCAACGCCAGTTCTTCTTGCGTCCATTCCCGGTCAAGGTTGAAGTCCACCTGCGTTTCCTCAATGGGTATTCCCAAGTGGGCCTCGAAGGATTTCAGGCTGGTTCCCAGTTGGCAATCGTCCATGAGGTCGAAACTCTGAAAGAATATCCTCTCGTCCCGCAACTCCGGGATTTCCCAGCCGTTGATTTCCTCCACGATAATCAGGTCGTTGACCTGCTTGATTGTCTCGCAGTCGAACCCGGCGAGAACGCCTTTCAGAATGTGGTTGTCGTAGTGCTTGTTGTTGAACCCGCCCAACAGCGGGTCGCGCTCCATGAACCGCAGGACTGCTTCGTTGTTGTTGTGGAAGATCGAATACGCGCCGGTGTCCAATTCCTTGAACACGAACAGCCAGTCCTTACGGCTTACCTCGCAGTCGAAAATGTAGGTACTCACACGTTGGGTTCCTCCTTCCTGAATATCACTACTGCGGAAGGAAAGGGAGCAGGGTTCTTACTACCGCCGAACTTTAGCCGCCCTCTTACGAATCGGACTTCGCCCTTCATGCAGTAGTCATGCCACCATGAGGTATCGGTTCGCGCCGGGAGCAAACAAACCACTGTAGCCCCGGTTTGTGCCGCCTCCCATGCTTTCTTCACCCACAGCCCGATCTTTCGTCCGTAGGGTGGGTTCATCCAACACCGCCCCCCCCCAAGGAAGGGACAAGCCGTCCTGCTCCTTCGTGAAGTACCTCTTGCACTTCGCGTTCTGGGGAGTAGCGCACACATCGGTTTCAAAGTGGAACTCAGCGTTCATCTTGTCGAAGAAATCCTGCGGAGTAGCCCACTCGTCGGTAGCGGAAGAAAACATTACGTCGGTGTTCACGCGAACAACCTCCTACCGAACAGTCCCTTGTGCTTGCCCGCGCCCTTGACGCGCTTCTTGTGATACACGTACTTTGCAGGGATGGTGTTCGGCTGGTAGTCCACGGCCTCGCGCCAGTGAACGGCGAAGAAAGACCTGCCGCCCAGCCCAGAACGCTTCTTGTTGATCTTGGTGTAGCCAGCCCGCTTCATCCTCTCGCGGGCGATGCTTCTTGCGATTTCACGCATGGGTTATTCCTCCTTATTCAGCCCAAGCCTTTTTCACGGCCTGATACACAGCGTCGTAAATGCAGTCGTGCAACTTCTGGTAGTCGATTTCCACCTGCAACGGGACGGGTTCGTATACGGGCTTCGTGTCCATGTCGCTATCAGTGGGTTTGTACTCGTCGTAGCGAATGTCGTACAACTTGTCCAGCATACGGACAACCGCCACGGGCAGGGTGTCGTTCTCGTTCTTCCTCCCGGCAAAATAGCCCCTGGAGTAGCCCAGTTCACGGGCAACGTCACTCGCGGTCATACCGCGCTTCTCAAACTCACGTTCCAGCTTCGACCAAACGACGGGTTGTTCAGCCATCTTTGCCACGGGTTATACCTCCTTGATCTCACAGTCGATTTTGCGGTAGGAAGTGCAACGGGTCTTGAAAGCCCTCTGCATACTCCGTATCGCGTCCACATAGTCGTAAACCACAGGTTGTCCCTTGCCGGGAAACGTCCTCGCCACGCGCCCCACGCTCTGCACGATCACCGCACTGTCCTTCTGTGGAGTAGCGCACACATCGGTTTCAAAGTGGAACTCAGCGTTCATCTTGTCGAAGAAATCCTGCGGAGTAGCCCACTCGTCGGTAGCGGAAGAAAACATTACGTCGGTGTTCACGCGAACAACCTCCT
>Ga0326513_10002271_pt1 | contig 14239 bp, 22 predicted proteins | sample 2_2465_0518_D_FD_203654 | JGI IMG/M metagenome (GOLD analysis project Ga0326513, IMG submission 203654) | Bovine rumen microbial communities from UC Davis, California, United States - 2_2465_0518 | ecosystem: Host-associated > Mammals > Digestive system > Stomach > Rumen | place: USA...
GATATGCCTGTTGAAACCGTGAAGGAATCTGATTGACAGAATTTCGGTCAATTCATGCACGGATCAGCAACTTATATTACAGCAGAATAATTTGTAAATTTTCTGTAAATTTAAGGCGGTATTCAGCTGTTTCAGGTTGAATACTGCCTGTTTTATGCCCATTTATAAAGGGGAGTGAAGTTTTGGACAAGACATTACAGCTTATTTCAGCAAGTATTTGTGCAATTTGTGCGTTCCTGTGGGGCAGGCTTGATGGTCTGCTCTATGCACTCATTGCATTTATGGTCATTGACTACATCACGGGTCTGATTGTGGCATTTATTCGCAAAGAAATTTCGTCAGCAGTAGGATTCAAGGGTATTGCAAAGAAAGTATTTATCCTTGCACTTGTAGCAGTCGCTCACATTCTTGACTCTCAGGTAGTCGGTGGCAGTTCGGTGTGCCGTTCTGCGGTTATAGGTTTTTATATCGCAAACGAGGGTATTTCTGTCACTGAAAATGCCTACCTTATGGGCGTACCCGTACCGAAAAAGATTGTTGACGTACTTAAACAGATTAAAAATGAGGAGGGAAATGACGATGACAGTTGAAGTTGTAGGCGGAGTTATCTCCGATGAGGAAAAACAGGCATATATAAATCACGTCCGAAATAAGTCAAACGGTGCGGACGTGAAGAAAATCATCATCAGAATTGACGGGGATTTTGTTGACCTTGAATGGCACATGAACGAAGTCCCTTTTGACAGAATCAGACGAATAACAGGCTACCTCGTTGGCACTCTCGACCGTTTCAATAACGGAAAAAAAGCGGAAGTTGCTGACCGTGTCCATCACGGATATGATGATGACCATTACCATACTTACAGCGGACTTTTGGAGGAATAGATTTATGTTGAGTGAAAGTATTCTTGACACTTTAACTTTCGGTGGCTTATTCGGAAGTTATTTTGATTCATATGACGTTGCAAGCACAAGAAATCAAGAAATAACTCAAACAGAATGGAACGCATCCGCTTACAGTGGTTATGATGATGACTATTTTCACGCTTACAGCGGACTTTTGGAAGAATGATATATGGAATTAAAAGAATTATGTGAAAGAGTTTTGGACTTGTTTAAATGCGATGATACATCACAATTAAGCAAAAAATTATTTGAAACAGTTATAAACAACGACATCTCAAAAATTCAGGATTTTCTTAGTATCGTTAATGATTTATCCGTGGATTGGTTACAAAAGATATTTCAGTATTACGAGGCTGACAGAACAGATAAAAAACAGGATTATACACCAAAGTCAATATGCAAACTCGCCTCAGAGCTTACAGAAACAGGTGGCAAGATAGTGTATGATGTTTGCGCAGGAAGCGGAGCATTAACTATTCAAAAATGGAATAGAAACCCTAACAAAACATTTATATGTGAAGAACTTGACAGCAAAGTTATTCCTTTTCTTCTGTTCAATATGGCATTACGCAACATGAATGGGTATGTAATAAGCAGAAATGTACTGACGTTAGAATTGAGTAAATGTTATCAAATAGTCAGTGGAGAAAGGTTTTCGACAGTAAAAGAAGTTAAAGAAGTTCCTGAAATTCAAGCTGATGAAATAATTTCAAATCCACCATACAACATAAAATGGAATGCTCCTGAGCCTATGTTTGCAGATGAACGATTTAAAGGTAAACCAATACCGCCCACAAGCAACGCAAATTACGCATTCATTTTTACGGCACTATCAAGAATGAAAAATAACGGGAAATGTGCATTTATTCTCCCTTGTGGTGCTCTTTCTTCTGATATTGAAAGAAAGTGCAGACAATGGCTCATTGATAATGGATACATCGAAAAAGTTATAGCTCTTCCCGATAAAATGTTTGAAAGCACTTCAATTCCAACTTGTGTTGTCCTTATCAGCTGTAATAATAAACGAATCGAAATGTTTGATTGCAGGAGAAAAGCAATTCAGGAGCAGAGAGAACAAAACGGTCAATTTGGTGGGGCAAGCCACGAAAAAAGGACGTATTACAAAACTGTTAATATTTTATCTGATGAATTGATAAATGTCCTTTGTAGTAAATGTCAAGATGTTTCTGAATTTTCCGTTCCTGTACAGCAAAATGACATTCAAGACAGCATATTGACAGTTTCAAGATATATCAAATTTGAAACGCAAGAAGTAAAGCACCGAAATCTTCAAGAGATTGCTGACAACATCAACTATATTACTAAAATGCAAAATTCTTGCAAATTGGTAGTAAACGAAACTATCGCAAAATCTCTCGGACTGGATATTGAACAATTCAAAGAAAGCAAACAACAGTCGATAGAAACATCAAAACAAATGAAAGCATTAGGTTTGGACTTTGTTTCAGAAGATTACATTACATTTACAAAAGCCAAAAATGAATTTGTTTTCAAATGCAATGATAAAGATATTTTTCCAGAAATTCTCAGGCAATTTTTCGCTGTTTGGAAAAATCAAATTGCAGTGTTGAATACAATGCAAAATCAATATTTGACAGAGTTGAGAGATGCACTTTTACCTGATTTAATATCAGGAAAGATAAAATTATAAAGCGAGGAATAAAAATGATTAAAACTTACAAGTACAATGACACGACTCAGCTTACACCACACTTCAATGTACAGGAATTTCGCTGCAAATGCGGACAGGCTCACGACATACTCATAAATACTGACCTCGTTGATAAACTCGAAGAACTCTTTACTGCTCTTGACTGTTCTGCAATAGTGATTAATTCAGGTCACAGGTGTTCGGCTCATGACAAGGCGGTAGGCGGTTCGGGTACGGGTCAGCACGTAAACGGCAATGCTTCTGATATAGTCTGCTATGACAAGTCGCACAACAAAATCAATTCTAAACGTGTTGCTTGTGTCGCTCAGGACTTAGGTTTCGGCGGTATCGCAAATATTGACAGCTCCTACACGGCTACTCATGTGGACGTACGCACAAGTAACTTCTGGAAGGGCGACGAGGTTAAGGGTACTTCTTCAAGCGTTACTTCTGATTTCTACTCTTACTACGGACTTGCCAAATCAGATGTTTATCCGACTGCAAAGAAAGATACACTTGAAGTCACTATTACGGTGAACGGAAAAAAATACTCAGGTAGTTTAACTGAAAAATGAAAATAGAAAGAGCAAAATCGTCCGAAATTTCAAAGGCAATTGATGAATACGTACACAATGAGCGTAACAGAAAATTGATGAAAAGGAGACTGATTGATGGCATAAAAATTGAAAAACTCGCAGAAGAATTTCAAATTTCTGTGTCGTGGACAAGATGTATAATCAAAAAAATATATAAAAGTGACAGTTAAAATTAGCTGTCGCTTTTATTATATCCAAATTCGCATTTTCAATATTTTTTTGTATGTAAATTGTGAGTATTTACAGTTTTTTGTGCTAATACAAACATTTTAAATTTAACCGAACATTAAATTTTAAATGCTTATAATAAAGTTTTTCCACACTTTTCAACGTAAAAAGTGTTGAGAAGTGTGGAAAACATTCGCTGATTGTATGTAAAATTGTGAGTATTTATTTTTTCAATTTTGACATTTCCGTTGACAGCGTACTAAAATTTTGATGTATATATATATCAGCAGTAGTAGCGAAGTTAGCATGACCAATGATTTTTTGTAAATTTTCTGCCGAAATGCCTGCTGATGAGCAGAGCGATGCAAAAGTGTGTCGTGTGTTGTGTGGAGTTAATTTCGTAGATATGCCGTATTTTGTAAGCGTATAAGAAAAAATTTTCCTGAATTCACTGGCTGAAATATTGAAAATCAAGTCAGTTTCAGAACTTTCTATAAAGTTGTTTATAAATATTTTCAGTTCTGGAATGCTTGAAGGAATCGGAACAACTCTGTTTTTCCCTGCTTTGGTTTTGATACCACCTATTATGTAGCCAGAATCAAGAAAAATATTACTTTTCTTTAAATTTAAAATTTCTCCGATTCTGAATCCTGTATAAATCATAAAAAGTATAACTTGCACATTTTCATCATCAGAGTTCTCCCACAATTTACATATATCTTCTTTTGTAAATATGTTCTTTTCCTTTTTCTCAAATTTCGGCAGTTTTACAAATTCTGCATAGTTTTTCTGTACTATGTCGTTTTGCATAGCGTATGAGGACAGCATAACCGACATAGCTTTTAACGTATTGCAAGCTGAATGCGACGTTCCCGAATTCACGACTTGCTGAAAATGTGCTGTTCTGAGTTCTTTAAATTTTGCATCATAAAAGCGTTCAAAGCGTTTCCACATCGAGCAGTACAAAGCAATTGCAGATTCTCCAACCTGCTTATAATGCGCATCAGACCAAAGTTTGTATACGTCTGCAAGCGTAGCATTGTAAAGGCCAGGGCGACCGTCACGGATATACTCATCAATCGCTGACTGTGCTTCTTGTCGTGTGCCGTAGCTTCCAAGGTAAACACGCTCCTTGCTGTACCGGCTCATCGGAGCAAGTGCCACCCACTGCTTTTTATTCCTGTTGTCTTTGCGTATCGTTCCAGTACCGTGTTCACGCTTGTGGTACTTTGCCTTAGTAACTGCTTGTTTCTTACCGCAGAAATTACAATATATGCTTCCGTCCTGAATTTCTTTCTTGCATTTTATACACTTCATAAAAAAACTCCTCCGAGATGTTGACAATCCGAAGGAGATATGGTATAATATTTTTGCTGATTGCTGACGGTACTATCTCCTACCCGAATTGCAATATTAATGTTTTTATCCATGACTGCTGTGTCCCCAAGACACAGCAGTATTTTTTTATATTATACAATTTTATTTATGTATTTGTCAAGGGTCACAAACTCCACACGGTGAGTATCCTTGTGCAATAAGCTCACTTCTGTCAGCGTTTACTACCGCCCAGTGTGCCTCTGACCTGTCTTTGATAGTACGGCAGTCAGGGTAGTGAAACTTACTGCTGTCTGTGTTTATCCAGTACTCATGCGTAATCTGTACAGGAGCAGGCGGTTGAGTAACTGGTTGCGTTGGCGGTAATGTCACAGCAACTGTTTCGGTCACTGTGACGGTTGTAGTTATTTTCGCAGTTGTAGTTTTCGCTTTTGTAGTTGTTCGTGGCTTTGCTGTTGTCCTTGCAGTAGTTGTAGTGACCGTTGTAGCTTTGACAGTTGTAGCAGTTGTTTCAGAAACTTCCTGATTCTCTATTTTCTTACTCTCCCTTTTTGTGTCGGCTATCTGAGTTATACCAAGTCCTAATCCGAGTATCAGCGTTAATCCTGCTGATACTATTATTTTTTGTTTCAAAGTTCGTCTGCTGTCACGACAGAACTCAAAAATTCCGACAGGAAAGAACGTGATGAGTAAAAAGTATAGTGCTTTGTCACTTGAAGTAAAAGAGTTTTTGGGATATTCCGTTTCTATGTGTTTGAAAATGCCTGACGCACCGCCACCAAAAATCATGTATGCAAGTAACTGTGAAGAACGGAGCTGGGCAGTAAACAGTGCGTATATCATCAGTGCGAGAAGTATCCATGCTATACACGAAAGCACTACCATACTGACTATACAGCCCGTAAGTCCATTTTTGTTTTCACTGTGTAATGTGCTTGCCGGACGTTCTGCCTGCTCCCCGATGAGTTTCTTTTCATCTTCTTTTTTCGACACTAAGCAACCAGAAATTGCAGGGATTATAACAGCAAGCAGGAGCAGATAAGGGAAAGCCTTAAATATCGAGAATACGATTACGAGAAGTATAAGAATTGCTATAACAACAGCAATTGTCATTTAGATTCCTCCTTTTTTAGTTGCATAGCGGAACAAAGCAATTTTATTTTATTTTCAAGAGATAGTGTTTTGAACAGCATAAAAAACTGTTGTGTAGTATCATCAACTTTATCAGAATTGATAGATATGTTGTTATTATTGTTATCACTGATATTGATAAGTAAATTTGGGTTGTCGGTTTTTCCAAGAAGATAATCCGTTGAACAACTAAGTATGTCAGCAATCATAAATATATTTTTTGCTTTCATGCCATTTTGACTTTTAGCTGAGTGTGCTATCGCATTATCACTTAGACTGCATTCTTCATTTATCTGTGTCATAGATATGCCTAACTCTCTTGCACGCCTCTTTATCCTTATAAATGTTTCTTGTGGATTGTACACAAAATCACCCCCGAATTTTTGTTGACACGCACAAAAATTTCATTAAAATCACATTTTTGTATTGACATTGGAATTAAAGTGTGTTAATATATGCGTGTAAGCATATAAATTGACATAATTATCCCATAAAAAATTATTTTTAAAGATATTATATCACATTTTATGCAAAATGTCAAGAGAGGATTGATAATTTGAAAATTAAAGAGCTGAGAGAGCAGAACAGAATACAGCAAGAAGAACTTGCAGAGTATCTCTGTATATCACAGTCAACATTATCACGCATTGAAAAAGGACTTAGAATGCCTTCTTTACAAATTGCGATAAGACTTGCAGACTACTTCGACGTGTCGCTTGACGAACTCGTTGGCAGAGAAAGGAAATGATTTATGGCAATCGTACTTCTTACTGTCAAGGAAGCCTGTGCTATACTCGAAGAAAACGGAATGAAGATTACTCCCGTCCACCTCAGAGCAGGCATTGACTGCGGTGCTTACCCGTTCGGAAATTCTGTAAAAATGGATAAATCATCCGTTTATGAAATTTTTCGCCCATTGCTGATGCAATGGATTGAAGAACGCTCAGAGTAAAAAAAGCAAGACCGCTTCGGGCAACATGGAAGCGGTCTAATAAGATATTTAATTGGGGAATCCATTATGATATAGGATTGCTATTCATTATTATATCACATAAAATCACATTTGTCAATACGTTTTTTTTAATCAGAAAGGAGAATAGAAATGCCAATTACACCTTATACTGAATCCGATTTCACTTTAAAGCCATGGATAGAAAACTGTGGCGACATTATCTGTCCTTACTGCGGACAAGATTACAGAGATGAAATTCTGATGTTAGCACGAATGCGTTTTTGTCCCAACTGTGGACATGAAATCAACTTGAAACCAAATGCGATTAACTGAGAGCGGTTTGACGGTCCGCTGTACAAGAGTACCGTCACCACTTAACAACACGTACAGAATCGAGGTGAAATGAAATGCGAACCATGAAACTGGTAGAAAACCTGAATCGTGACGGCAAATGTTATCAGGTACTCTACAAAGGCAGACCTGTTGCCGACATTCAGCTTGAACAGGGGAATGTCCTCACCAGAGCGGAAGCATATGAAGTTGTTAAAGAAATCCTTTGCAAGCAAAGACCCGGCATGATGATTGAATACGCTCTGGTGTCTTACAGTGAAATCACAATTGAATAGGAAAGGAGAGAATTCATCATGATGGAAATAAGCATTTACAAGCACCGCCTGACAGGCAACTTTACACAAATATCAAATAAACTCATTGATGACACAAGGCTGAGCTGTGAAGCGTACCGCCTTCTGTCATGGGTTCTCCATTGTCATCCGGATAAGCGACATTCATTTGATGAATGGCAGGAAGTTCTTCATGTCGGAATCCGCAAACTCAAAAAAGTACTTGCGGAGCTGGTAGAACTGGGATATGTGAAACAAATCCAAGAACGGAACGAATACGGGCAGTTCATGCGGACAAAATATCAGTTCTTTGATTCCTCATCACAAGAGGATTTTACCGTATGCCCGAAACCGTCAGACGGCTCGTGCAAAGATACATATTATAATACTTCTAATAAAAGTAATATGTCTGTCCTGTCTTGTCCGGAAACGAAGTCGAGTGATTTTTCACAAACAGAAAGTAGTGAAAATTCTGAAAGCAATGAAAATCTGATTGACTGCATCACAAGCAGTATCAACGAAATCATTGCAGAAGAACAGGAACTGGAAGAAAAAATTTCTTTAATTCCAGATATGCCGTCATTCATTACAAGTTTGACTGACATCATACAGAATGCCTTGCAACATCTGAAACACCCAGAAGCAAAAATGAAATACATCAAGTCAATTATCATCAACAAAATTAATGAATTCAAGGTAAAAAAGCAAACAACAGCTTGTCATTATGAAAAAAATGAAGATAACAAAACCTGCGAGAACGTGATTTCACACCTGAATGCTTTGGTTGGGTCTGCGTACAAGCCGACAAGCAGAGCGAACAGGGAGCTGATTGATGGACTTGTTTCCGAGGGATTCACAGAGGCTGAAATTATCACTGTGATTGACAAGAAATACGCTGAATGGCATGGAACTGAATGGGAAAAGTTTCTCAGACCACGCACACTGTTCGGACAGAAATTTGAGACATACTTTAACAGCAAAACATTCAAACCGCAGAACGTAGGCTATAACAAAGGCTATCGTCTTAATTACAGTGATGGTCTTGACGATGATGATGACGGTTACAAAATGTTCGGACATTTCAGAGCATAACCGCACAAGTTTAAAAATCAAAGGAGCTATAAGAAAATGGAAAATTCAATCGAAACTCTCACTCTTGATGTGAGAGCATACAACTACTTCAAGCGTGAGGGTATAAACACTATCGAAGAACTTCGTGAGCATATCCGCACTAAAAGAGACCATGCACCGAACCACTGTGCAGAAGGCGAAAAGGCACTTGCTGAGTATGACAGCAAGAACACGGTTATCATCGAAGTAGATGACCGCAAAAGAATTGAGTATTTGACAGAGGTCATAAAAGTCAATGTGAAAATCGCTGAAAATGCTCTCTACATGATATGCAAGAGTATTTCAGAAGTAAAGCGTGATAAGCTGTATAAACTCAAAGGTTACAGTAGCTTTGAAAGCTACTGCGAACAAGAAGTAGGTATAAAAAGGCATCAAGGATTGAAGTATGCACTTATTGGTGAAAAACTTCCTGAAAATTTTGTAGAGTCGACTCAACAATTTGGAACAGAAAAACTTTACCTTCTTGCAAAACTTGACGAACCTGCAAGAGAAGAAATCATGCAGAATACAGACCTTGAAAGCACTTCCGTAAAGGAACTTAAAGCCAAAATCAAGGAACTGGAAGATAATGCAAAGGTTGATAAGGAACTTCTCACACGTCAAATCAAAAGTAAAACCGAGATGAGAGAGTCAAGAAACCGTGCAAAGGAGAAAGTGAGAGAACTTGAACAGCAGTTGCAGGAACTCAAAGAGAAACCTGCGCAGGGTGCTGTTGTCAAGGAACTTGAAGAAAAAATTTCCGATTTGAAGAAAAACAATGACAAGCTCATGAGCAAAGTTGAAGAGGCAGAAAAGGAAGCTGAGAAGTGCAGAAAGAGCGAAGCAACAGCCTGTGGGAAACTCAGCATACTTCAAACTGATTCGGATATGCTGAAAGCTAAAAACGAAGAGCTTAAAAAGCAGGTCGAGAAACTCAAAGAACACCCCGTACAGGTTACCGTTGAGGACACAACGAGGATTCAGGAACTCGAAGAACAGCTAAGGCAGGAAAAGGAGCGTCAGACAGAGAAAATCACCGATATTTACGAGATTTACAGGATTATTTCACGCAACATTGAAGATGCTTTTGAGGATTTGTGTGAGTTTATGTACGACTACGAAAATCACCCGGACATCACAAAGTTAAAGGCTGAAATCCGTGAGGATATTGCAGGATACGTAAGAGATGCAGAGCAGTACATAGGAAAGAGTGAACAGTAATGAATGCATATCAAGTAGAAAAGTGCAGGAGAATCGTCAGCAGAAAAGGATTTGACACACAACAGGACAAACTTGTGGACGAATGTGAAAGGCTTATCGAAACTGCTCAGGGAGACGACTACGACACTTTCATAACAGCACTTGCAAACGTCAGGATTATTGTGGAGCAGATGAAACTTTCGCTTGACAGAGACCAGCGAGAAATTTATTTTGCAAGGCTGAACGCTGAAATAAACAGGCAATACAATGAAATAGGTGGTTTTCTCGGCATTAGTGAGGTGCAGCGATGAGGGCAAGGAGTTTGAAAGACATTACAAAGCAGATTAAAAAAGAAACTGCCGAGCAGATTCAGGAATACCAGTATCAGATTTACAGTCAGATTTCAGCTGAGGTTTTCAGAGTTGCATTTGCTGTTATAGCAACAGTGATGTACAGACGTGGCAGAAGTGAAAAGTATGTACAGAAACTGCTTGACGATTTTGTGAGCATTCTCGAATACCCTTGCGTACTTGGTCACCAGCTCACTTCTGATGAAGTCAAAGAGTTTGTCTGCAATCACTACAATATTGACCTCAGCAAGATAAGACCTATTCTCGAAACTAAGGAAGAAATGGAAGAAAGATTTAAGCATGAGTGATAGTTTTATGTTCGCCTTTCACTGGTTTACCGGCGGAATTGCATGGGGAATAGTCCTGTGTACGATAGTGGCAATTTTGGGAGATGATGAATAATGGAAGATTTTATGTCTGAGCCGACTATATGTAAGTACTGCGGAAAACCTACAACAGTGGGTGAACTTACATGGCTTAACGGGAAATGTATGTGTCCTGCCTGCTATCAGTCAGAGCGTGAGACAAAAACGAAAGCAGAGCGTTCAAAAGACTTGCGCTGGCGTAAACCTGCACTTGCAGGTCTGAACTACTATGAGATGACAGATAAACTTGACGAAATAACGAGTATTTGCAGTGATATACACTATGCTTTTGATGATGACGAAACTCTGATAAATGCCCTCGACGGTGACGAGGAAGAAGCGTGGGAGTTCAAAATGGCTTTTTCTGAACTCGAAGCAGAAGCGTATCAGCTTTCGGAAAAATTCTTTGAAGTTTTCAGAAACTACTCTGACATGGAAGATATAGACCATGACTTTGAAAAGGCTTTCAACGACTGTTCTGTGGCTTTGATAGGCAACACGTTCAACGTGGTGGGGTATGATGACTTTGAGGAGGATTACTACTCTATCACAGGATATCAGCAGGATATAGCCTTTACTGAAAGCAGTAAGCGTATCATGAGATTGACTAAAAAAGAAATGCTGTCTCAGATAGGTCAGACGCTTGGCATAATTTTAGCGTTTCAGAATGTCGAGTTAAAGTACGAGTACTTAAAAGCCACGATTGATATTTTCAGAGATGAAAACACTTCAATTTTGAAGCAGATAAAGTCAGTTGAAGAGGCTTACAAGCTCGCTGATGAAGTGGGATTCGAGGAATGGGACGAAAGAACGAAAGATTTTGACAGGCTCGTTGCACAACTACCCGACAAAATTTGGATTGAGTGAGAGGAGACAGGAAATGACTGACGAAGAATGGGAAGAGGTCGAACAGGCAGTAGAACCTCCATACGGCAGAGCTGAACGCATAATAATAATGGTGAATATAACAGTTGCAAGCTGGATTCAGGATTTGGAAATCAGGATCGGTGGAATAAAATTGAAAGGAGAAACTGAATGAATTATGATTGATTTGCGAACGCTGTGGGGCGGAATTTATGAGAATCTTCACGGCTTTGATGATATTCAGCTTGAACAGATTAAACAGGCGGTATTTTATGAAATCGGAAAGTATGATTTTCAGCCGAAACCCGAACATACGGAACTTGTCGTCTATGATGATGACAAAAAAGGCTATACCATGTTTTTCGTTGCGAAAAAAGTTGAGGGACTGGCTGACAGAAGTCTGAAATACTATAAGGAAATCATTGACAAGTTTTTTGAAATGATTCCGAAACCGCTTAATATTCTGACTTCCGATGATATTCGTTTTTATCTTGCTCGCCGTCAGATTGAGAGAAAATGCGCTCCTGCGACAATGGACAATGAGCGCAGGATTCTGAATACTTTCTTCCGTTGGCTTTCTGATGAAGGCTACATCGACAAAAATATCTGTTCATCAATCAAAAAAGTCCGCACTCCGAAACGCAAGAAAAAGGCTTTTTCTGAAACTGATTGCGCTAAAATTCGTGATGCGTGTTTTGTGCTTGACGGAAATCATCGGGAGGAAAAACGCAAAAGAGCCGTTGCACTGGTTGAATTTATGCTGTCAACTGCCTGCCGTGTCGGGGAAATTTCCACGCTGAAACGTGAAGATATTGACCTCGAACAGAGGACTGCAATTGTTTTCGGCAAAGGCAGCAAGGAAAGAACCGTATTTCTGACACCGACTGCCAAAATGCGACTTCTCGAATACTGGGAAATCACAGGCGATAAAGTTTATGCTTTTTCCCCTCTCGGTGACGAAAGCAGGACCTTTGACGACTGTTGGGAAAAGTCGGGCATAGAAAGACAAACTCGAAATATTGGGGAAATCGCAGGAGTGAAAAACTGTCATCCTCACCGTTTCCGCAGAACAGCGGCGACTTTTGCAATAAAAAAAGGTATGTCGCTGCTTGATGTCCAGAGAATGTTGGGTCATGCAAGTATAGAGACAACAAAAATTTATCTTGACCTTGACGATTCCGATTTAAAGTATCAGCATGATAAGTTTTTCTGAGGGGGGTAATTATGAATAACGATATCACTTTGGTTGAGTATTTCAGAAATTGGATTGATACTTACAAGAAAGGCGCAGTCAGAGAAGTGACATATAACAAATATATCACATCTCTGAAACGTTTGGAAGAAATCATACATGATATGAAACTGTCAGATATGAATCGTGTTACATATCAATCTATCTTGAATACTTACGCTGAGACACACGAAAAAGTAACTGTAATGGATTTTCATCATCATTTGAAATCCGTTCTGCTGGATGCACGAGATGAAGGCTATCTCAATTATGACCCTACCAGACGAGCGGTAATAAAAGGGAAAATCCCGAATAAGAAAAAGGACAAATATCTCAGCCAATTTGAACTTGACAGTCTTTTGCGAAAACTTGAATTATCTGAAACACCATCGCAGGACTGGTTGATTCTGGTGTTGGCAAAAACGGGCGCAAGATTCTCGGAGGCAATAGCACTGACACCGCAAGACTTTGATTTTGAGAAACAAAAAATAACTATCAATAAAACGTGGGATTACAAACAAAACGGTGGTTTTGTACCTACCAAAAATCAATCATCAGTCAGAACAATACAAATGGACTGGCATCTTGCTATGCAGATGCATATGCTTGTTGCTAATCTTCCGCCCGATAAGCCTGTTTTCAGTAAAATTTTTGTAAATGGCAAGTGTTTCAATTCCACCACCAACAACCGCCTGAAAGCCCTTTGTAAAAAAGCGGAAGTGCCGGTTATAACTGTACATGGTCTGCGGCATACTCATGCATCAGTTTTGCTTGGCGCAGGTGTTTCCATTGCAAGCGTTTCGCAAAGACTTGGACATTCCAACATGGCAACCACTCAGAAAGTTTATCTGCATATCATCAAAGAATTGGAAATCAAAGATAACGGACTGATAATGACAGCACTTACAGGGCTTGGAGGATAACATGAAAGAAAACGAAAAAGAACTTGTAAAAACTATTCAGAAATTAAGCGGAAAGTACTCTCATCATCAAGTTTTTGCAGACTGGATTGAATGTTTCGCATTGAGTATCGTCAATGCAGTTACAATATTCCATGGTAAATTGTGGAATGAACGTGAGAAACAGTACATAAATATCATGAAACGCTATGATGAAAAAGAACGCATGGAAATTGTGAAAATGTCATATTTGCTCACTGAGACAATGAAAAGTGATATGTCCGACATTCTGGGCAGAATTTACATGGAGTCAGGAAGCGGAAATAAAAATACAGCTCAGTTCTTCACCCCTTTTCCACTTTCGCTTATCTGTGCAGAAAGTGTTATTCCCAAAGACTATGACGGCAGCCGCAAAATAACACTTTATGAGCCGAGTGCAGGAGCAGGCGGTATGATTATTGCCGCTGCTGCTATCCTGCAAAGAAAAGAACTAAATTATCAGAACTGTATTAAAGCTGTTGCTCAGGATTTGGACTGGATTGCTGTGTATATGTGCTATGTACAGTTGTCACTTCTCGGCATTGATGCAGTTGTTGTTCAGGGGGACACACTGAGTGACCCGTACATATCGGGACACTATCCGCAAAACAGAATTTTCAGAACCCCTAAAAACATGGGGCTGTTATTTTAAAGGAGAAAAGTAAAGGAGCAATTCAGGCAGTACAAAAAGTTAAAGCATAAAATTGACAAGATGCTTGAATGTGCTCCAACTTTAAGAGGTGATGAAGATGCGAAAAGCGACATGGATAGAAAAACTTGATGGCGGACAGCTTGACA
>Ga0326513_10002272_pt1 | contig 14234 bp, 16 predicted proteins | sample 2_2465_0518_D_FD_203654 | JGI IMG/M metagenome (GOLD analysis project Ga0326513, IMG submission 203654) | Bovine rumen microbial communities from UC Davis, California, United States - 2_2465_0518 | ecosystem: Host-associated > Mammals > Digestive system > Stomach > Rumen | place: USA...
GTCCTCGTAGGCAGCCAACACGCGATTGAGATTCTTGGGGTCAATCCAAGAACATTCGCGTCCGCCGCTGTAATCCTTGGCATCAAGGATCATCTCGGCAAAGAAGCACTGTTCAAAAGGCATCACGATGCCGGTTGCCTGCTTGGCTGGCGCCGGCGGAGTTTGCGGCTTTTGCGGTTCGCTATCCTTCTTCCCCGGAACATACTTGCCATCGAGTTCGTAGTATCCACGGCCCAATTCACGGCAGGCATCCTTGTAATAGGAATGGAGAAAATCGTTCACGCTATAAACATAATAGGGCTTTCCGGGGACCTGCTCTCGCGTAATCCCATCGGTGTTCAAAAGAACATTGGACAATGCCATATAGTGGGAGAAAATTCCCTGCATATCTTGCGCACGTGCCTGATTCTTTGCCTTCGCAATGCGGTCAACCACTTCAAGAAGGCCGGTGGGCTTCCCGCCACGAATCATAAGGGTTGCCTCGTTGGCGACGAGATCCTCATACCACATTTTCTTCTTGGTGAAGGTAATGGGCGAGTCCACTTCGCCACGCCAATAAACATCGTCAATGCAATCAATCCCGCGCATTGTCTTCAGCATATCATAGGCGTGCGCCTTGACATCATCAACGGTGGTATGCGCGTGGTCGGCAATTTCCTTCAGCGTGATACGCATATCGCCATATTCGGGTTCGTTAGCCTTCGAAACCCAATAGGCGAGATCATGCCAGTCCACCTTATCCTTGCGGGCTTCCGTGGTCGCTTCGGCGGCGCCTACGTGTTCAAGGAATTTTTGGGTGAGATAGCCTTTGTCATACAATTCCAGCAACTTGGTCTTAAAAGCCTTGGCGATCGGCGCCGTGGAATACAGCTGTCCGGTGAAACGAAAATCCTTTTGATTTTCCTTCGGCTGGGACTTCACAACATCATCATTGATACAAAGCGGGTAGTAATAATTCCCGCCGCCTTCCGTTGCGATTTTAACATGTTCCGGCCAAAAGGATCCGCTGCGCGGGAAAAGGGCATCTTCGCAATCAATGCCAAGGCCGCCCACCATCACGTTGCTCCAGCGTGCCCCCTTAAACGGGAACTTGCAAGGAACGCCGTTGATCAGGCAGGAAACAACCAAGCCGTCATTCCCCGCCTCGGCGAGCCACTTTTGGTCGCACTTCACATCCGTGATTTTGAAAGGCATTTTGCCTTCATATTTCTTCTTGACAAACATAACTACCCTTCATTCAAGCGCTGCAAGATGGAAGCAGCGGCGCCGTTAAAGTGGCGGGTGTAACTCAATTTCTGCGTAAACAATTCCGAATAGTCAGCAACCTTCGTTGTGGAGGTGCCACCATCCTTGGCAGGCGACACAAGATTGTTGCCGATATAATCGTGGATGCCTTTCAAGGCTGCATACTGAAGGGCAGCCGAGATCTTTTCTTCGGTAAGCGGATTCGCCACATTCGCAGCTGCCGTCACTGCCTCTTTTTCATCAAACCCAATAAGGGTCACTTCGAGAAGGAGGCCGTCCGGGGTGGGTTCGCAATACGCATTGTAAGCCGCATTGATGAACTCGTTGAACCCCGCCGGCTTGTCTTCAGCTTCATACTTCTTTTTCACGAACATAATTGCCCTCGCTTCAAATTATTTCCAGCTCCAACGTGTAATACGCGGCTTCTTCGGATACGGCTTGGTGAACTGGACTTTCTCTCCAGTAGGATACCCAGCCTTATTGACTATATCAAATTCACCGGGTTCATCCGTAGGTTCAAGATGCAAGCCGTTAAAATAAGCCTTAAACTCATCCATAGAGGCATCTTCTTTGTCCTCCGGGAACCAATCCAAACGGCGCACATAATACTCATCGTCCCACGCAAGGGGATTCCAGCCCCAGCCACGATCAATCTTGTCCGAAAATTCAAGGGTGATTTTCTCACAATTCGGAGCAGCATCCTTCGGGCGAAGTTTATTGATGTGGCGTGTTGCATTGTCAATCGCTCTTTCGGCATCGTGTTGGTAGCGAAGGTCTATCAAGAACCCATCCAAGCGATCCTTAATATAATCATAAAATTTGATATCCGCCGGCCCATTATCAATCGCACGATCCAAGGCGTGAATATAACTGTAAGTAGCACTCGTATCGGCGGTATCCGGATAAGGCGGGAGGTTATACTTGTCTCGGGGAGATTCCGGTTCTTTTTTAGGTTCCGGCGCATTTTGCGTGCTGGACCCGCTCACCCAAGGACCGGAATGTTCAGTGCCATCCTTGTCAAAATATGGGCGGTGCAATGCTTTGGCAGCCTCCACATATTTTGCATACAACTCATCCGAAACAGACAATGTAGGATACGCGCTGGAGGTGTCCTTAACTATTCCCGGTTCACTCTTCAAAAGAGTATACAACGCGGGGAGTTGCGGGAAAATATCTTTCAAATCCCTGCCGCGAACCTTATTGCCCCTCCGGACAATTGCTTCAATCAGTTCAAACAGCTTTGTAGGGCGCCCACCACGAGACAAGGTGGTAGACTCGTTTTGCTGAACAACAAAATTGACGTGCATATTAACCTCCTCCAAAATATACATTACTGGAAGGGTTTAACCACCTAGATGCTCCAGCAAAAGCCGCTTCAACTGCGCAATAGCATCCTCCAAAGAAGTGGTCCCCCAAAAGCCGAAGGCCTCCTTTGTGTGCATATTTTGCATATCCTTTATCGGGTAAACGAAATCCTTGAATGGGCGGATCGACGTGAAAAGTTCGTGTAGGTCCTTGTCCGACATTCCGGCCGGCGCCTCAAAGTAGTCCATAAAAGGCCACGGCAGGTTCTTCAATCCGGAGTAGGAAACCAAGTCCCCGGTGGCTGGCGAAACCATCCCCTTACCGGGAGAATACATGTGCTGCCTATGGACCAAATCAGTGGTCTCGCCGACAATCACTGCCCGGCGATAATACTTCGTGCCGAGGAGATTGTCCCCGGCGAAATAGATATACTTTTTCTTTTGGGTCATTCGTTGTCCGAGCCATCGTAAACTACGAGCGGCGGATCCGGGAACATAGATACGATGTAATCTTCGCCGGTCGCTGTCTTAACGGCAGCAGCTATCGCCCTGGATGCTTCCATCATATCTTCGTCATGGGTGGACTCACGTTCAACAGTCCGGATAGTGGTTGAACCATCCGGCAAGCGCTCGTGGATCTTGTCATCGATGAGGCGATGATAATCGGACAAAGGCACCCGCACTACAACCATATATGGCGTAGAGCGCAACGAAATTTCGCCGCCGATTTCCTTGACGGCGCCCTCAATTGTCACGCGCTTTTCTATTTCATACTCAGGCGGGGACGCTTTCATATCGGTGTCGCTGGCATACGTGTTATGCAAATTCCCGGGAGCCTTATCCGGTGGGAAGGGCTTTGGATCGTCCGGATTCGGCGTCAGCCCCTCGGAGCTTCCGGAAGCATAATCATTCCACTCGGTATACGGAATAGCATACGGCATCGTAATAGCAAACGTGCCATAATCGCGCGGATCTGCGCTTGTAAAGGCAACTAAAGGCTCATCCGGCACATTAGGCACCTCCGTGCCGTCCGCAGCCTTATAGGTATGTGTATGCGCTTTTCCGGAGGCGTCCAGCGATGCCAGCGGGATTCCCTTGGGGTCATACAAATCAACCAGGACCTTTTCGACGGGGAATACCTGCGACCAAGCAAATTCGGACACGCAGTTCAGGTAGAGTTCCGCACTCCAAGCATAGGAAAACAGGTTTCCTTCTTTGTAGTTGAGAAGGTCCGATTCGCCCATATTTTGAATCATCGTGAAGTTGGTCTTCGCGTCTTCCGGGCGGGCGCCGGCCGCATTGTAAATGAGTTCCAAGGACAGAGGGACATTGTAGGTGCTTTGGAATTTTGCGGCAAATGCCTCTTCCAAGTCTTCCACCGCCTCCGCCTTGTTGGACACAAACGCGCACGCAATGCGGAATTTTCCGTTCACGGTCGATTTGCCCCACCTGCCATCAACGCCATCATCGCGGGTATCAAGCAGGCGCCACGGGTGACGGACAATTGGTTCAAGGCTGGAACGCGTCCAAAACAATGCCATAAACGGCTTCTTGCGGACATCATCCTTGGTCGTCATTTGCTTGCGGTCCATATGTTTTCCGGCCAATTCGTCGGAAATCCATTCATCGGTCTGCGCCTGCTCCGCATCATAGACAACGCTCATAGTGGGATCGAATCCCTGCTCTTTGAGCAATTCACCAATGCGTGCAAGATATGCCTGAACGGCAACGGAAATAATCATACCGCCCCCTTATTCGTTTGCCTGCTTTTTAGGAGCGATGGTGACGTAGAAATGTTCGTGCAATGCCTTATGCAATGCCAACTGACGATAGAAGCGGCGGCCTGCCAAAGAATGAGTCCACTTCAGCATTCCCTTGCGGCGCTTGACGCCGGTAATGGACCAAGAGCGGGAAGTTCTTGCGGCGGAAATGGCGTTGGGACGATGATAGAAATCGTGCAGCGCCTTGTATTCCGGGTCCGGTTCGTGATTCAGTAAAACACCCATTATGACCTCTTCTGTTCGGCTGCTTTCTCGTCAGGGACATTGATGATCTGTGTGGCGCCGGACATACTATCAAGCAGCGATTCGATGTAGCGTGCCTTTTCCGTCCCATTGACGAACGGCTGGACATCCGGGTCTTGCGTGAGCGTGCTGATGGTTTGATAGATGTGCTCGATAACGGTGGTCGTTGCATCGGCGTATTCCATCCTATCAAGTTCGGCAACGTTCACGGCGCAATACTGGCTGACGTGAATAAATTCGTCCGGGACAACCAAACCATAGGACCGGAGAAGATCCTTGATAACCTTGGTAAGGAAGCGCCGAAGGCCGTTTTGCATCATCTTCACCGCACGCGCATAACGCACATACTGGCGCATTGCAAGACCGGCTGGCTGGGCCGTGCGGCCTTCGGCGCTGAAAAGGAACGAGTAAGGCACGCCCTTAATATCCGTGATGAGGTTGCGAAGATTGTTGATCTTGTCCGGGATCGAGGTATCGCCAGCTTGATCCGCGGACAAGGCAACATTCATTGCGCCACGCTGCGACTGTTCCGGAATCACGCGGATCTTGGAAGCGGCAGCGGCGAACATGCGGATGGCGCCTAAATCGGAGAAACCAGCAGCCGGCATATCGGCGCTGTCATTGTTGTTGATAAGATTTTCCCAATAGGCATTGAAGGACTTGATTTGCTGAAGATCGAGGCCATCCGGCGCCTTCACGCTAATCAAGGTATTACGCTGCATAGCGGCGGCAATGCCTGCCAAATAAAGCTGTTCAAGCAATTCCAGTGAGAACACCTTGTCATAGATGTTGGCGCAGAAGTGGCGGCCGACAGTGGAGGTTTGCGCGATGATCGAATCCCTGCCCTGAATCATAATCTGTTCTTTGGAAAGGGAGAAGCGCATTCTATCGATCTGCATTTGGAGGCAGGCGATATTGTCACTGTCAAGCGTAGAAATTCTTGTGGTATTCCCCGGCGTAATGCAGTAATAAAGCGGCTCGGCAGCCAGCCCTTCAAGGCCAACCGTAAAGATAGAACCGGGCTGATAGCTGTCCTTCAAGCCGACAATGTGGTGTTCCTTATCGCGAAGATACTCAACCCAATACTGCCCGTAGAAGATAGCATCGCAAACAATCTTGTTGAGGAATGTGTCCAGCGAGATGTTGAAGCGGAAATCGTCCACAATGCGCTGGGCGCGATTGGAGGATGGGAACTGCTTATCGATGGTCAAATCAAAGGACTTTTCTGTTTGCGGGTCAATCGCGAGAGCATCATAGGCGTAGGCGTTAACCATTGCCTCAACGAGGTATTGTTCCTTCAATGCCTCATACTTGTTCAGGTCATTACGGTAATTGACGAAATGTTCATACAGCTGCGTCCACAGTCCCATTTGGGAAGTAGGCGCATTCGCGATTTCTTTGAGGCGCTGCTTGTCCGCATCCGATGTGGCGATGGCGTATTCAACGTCCGTCATACGGGACGCGATGGCCCGCATGATGGTGTAGTCCACAAATGTTTGCTGAAAAGTCTTTGCTGCCCTAGTAAAAATGTTCATACACTAAATATACTATTTTCCGACAAATAGGCGCACCGGAATAAAATGCGGCCTTACGGCAGGCGAACGTGCTTCTTCACTTCCACCCAATACTTAAACCGTCCCCACGCCGGGGACTCCGGGCAAATGAAGCCATCAGGAACCCAGCCGCCTTCATTTTGGTAGCCTTCCACCGCAATGAACAAGGAGGACGCCTTGCCAAGCAGCAGGCGCTTCGCGTCGTTGTCCATAAAGGTTTCCGGAATGTCCTGCCAATAGTGGAGCAGGTTGACGGCACCCTGCCAAAAGTATGCCGGCGCCTTCATTTGCGCCTTCACGCCCATACTCTCCACCATATCACAAATTCGTCCCTTCAATTCAGCCTTCGCCTCCGCGATTCTTGCTGCCTCGGACTTTTGGAAAAAGAAGTGGAGGAAGGGACTAAATACGCCTTGTCCCTTGGTTACCGGGGCAATAAGGAAGTGTGCAACGGGCACGCGCATACGCTCACCATTCTGCAAAGGCGGATACCAACACCCTTCCTTCTGCCTTTCCGTGATGGTTTGAAGCGCGGTCGTGATCATGTTTACGGCATCGTCCGTCCCGTTGCACACCAACGGGCGCCTAGGCTTGCAGTGGTCCGCCCAGTCGCGGACAAATCGATTGGTTGCAATCTCGTCGATCAATGCCAGCCCTTCTTTGTGCGTCTTGGTGAAGATGCTTTGGGACTGGCGAATGATATTGGGAAAGCGTTTCTCGATAACGGTGACCGGATCGTCCGCCACCTTTTGTCGAAGATTGAATGCCATTATTCCTCCGGGAGCACCTCGGTCATAGTCGCGCGCTTGCGGAACGCATCGCAGAACCTCAGGGTCGGCACATAGCGTTCGGCAATAGGCACCACCGCACCGGTATGGATATTCCGGGCGGGGCGCCTTTTTCTATGCTGGAGGGAAAATGTGCCAAATCCACGAATCTCGATTGTCCGATGAAGGGCAAGGTTTGCCTTGATCTGCCCCATAAATGCCTCAATCACTTCCTTGACGCGGTCGGCCGGAACACCGGTCATTGCGGCCACATCTACCACTAAATCTTTTTTCGTAATGTTCTTTGCCATACTTCAATATACGGCAAATCATCCAATACAAATTGTTGGGACTGTGGAAGCGTGGACTCCCTGAAGCGGGCAAACGGTGCAGGCGTTCAAGGCGGGCGCAATAGCGTTACCAACATTGATGATATCCCCGGTCACGGTCACCAGCCCCGTTGCCTCCACCTTCGTGCCGGTGGGGTCGTGCGTGATTTTCAAATTCCCGTCGCCGGTTTCGAAGCTGACCATCGATCCGTCCTTCTTGCCGGTAAAGATGTTCTTCCCAAAACGCAAATAGAAGTCCGTATTGAGATCGGTGCCTTCCAACTCCGTCGCCAGCCCGAGGATGTATGTTTGGACAAAGGTGTCCACCGAAACGACCACCTTGTCGCCTACCTCATACGAGAAGGTCAAAGGCAGGATTTGACGGGCGGTAGTAGTCAGCTCGGTTTCATTCCCTTCCGCATCGGTATACTTGATGCCGACCAAATAGTTCGGGCCTTCTTCCTTGATTTCCGCGATATAAAAGGCCCGGCGGGGGTCAAGAAATTTGTGCAATGCGCGTAATCCTAGATCGAACTGCATATTGCCTCCTATTTGCGCAATAACGAGCGTATACGGCGATTTTAACCGTTGGTGTGGGGGTTAGGAGCTTTTCCTAAAAAACCGCCGTATACGCGCTTATAAATATATAAAAACGCCGCCGTAAAGCATACGGCGGACATCTTTACTTGGTAGGCGCCTCCCACGGAAATTCAATCCAGGCAGTCGCTTCAATGCTTTGTTCCGGGATGAATTTGCCGTAGTAGTCCGGATGATGCCGGGCGGTTTCCTTCGCCACGTCCGTGTAGAAGGTTACGCCGGGAATGTCCTTGAAACGAAGCAGCGTTTGGCCGGTGTCCGAGATGTCATCACAAATCAGGCAGCCTTCACGCGGCTGGTCAAGGTATTCAATCTTCAAGAGGTGGGAGAAAAGGACCGCAAGGCAAACGCCGCCACGGGGAATCCCGTAAACGCCGTTCAGCAGCTTTCCGTCCTCCTTCATCTTGGAAGCCGCATGCGCTGCGGCCAATTCGACATCATCCCAAGAACGCTGAATCACGCGGGGAGTATTACTCATAGTCAATCGGGTCCTTTGTGCCGTTTGCTTCAAATGCTGCCTTGCGGTCAATGCAGGTGCCACAAGTGCCGCAAGCCTTTTCGCCGCCCTTATAGCAGCTCCACGTCAATTCGTAGGGCACCTTGAGACGGAGGCCTTCGGCAACCACGCCAGCCTTGTTCAGGTTGATGAGCGGGCGCCAAACATGAATGCGGCCGTAGGTGCCAAGCGAAATCGCCTTGTCCATAGCATCGGCAAATTCAGGAGAACAATCCGCGTAAGCCTGCCCGGCGGCATCATCGGCGTGGGCGCCGTAAACAACCACGGCATCCTGATTCGGGAAGAGAGAATCCGCATATGCGGTAGCGATGGAAAGAAGCAGGCCGTTGCGGAACGGGACGTAAGTGCCAACGCGGCCTTCGCCATTTTCGGCGATCTGTTCAGCGTAGGACTTGTCCGGAATTTCGGTCTTGGAGTCCTTCATAAGGGAGCACACGTCGCCAGCATACTTCATCACGCACGAGATGTCTTCCTCGATGTGGCGGACGCCATAATGCTCGGCGACCTTCTTGGCGCACAGCAATTCCTTGTCGTGGCGCTGTCCATAGTAAAGGGTGGCGGTCACCACATTTTCCTTGCCATACTTTTCAATAGCGAGGGCGACGCAGGTGGTGGAGTCAACGCCGCCGGAATTAAGGACCAATGCCTTCATAGATAACCTCTTTGGGTATGAAATTATGCAACCCCGCGTAATTGGGAGCGCGATATCTCTTAAGGGCTGCGTTGTTCCAATATACGAAAAAAGGCGCCCTTTGAAAGGCGCCGGCCCCCGGAAAGGATTTGAACCTTTGTGGACGGTTCCCGGAGCGGCTTTTCAACACTATAGCGCTTTGCAACGCGGCCTCCGGGCCTATCCCTACCCCAATAAGGGCGGCAGTTTTGGCCATCTCCTGCCACGCAAGGGCCTTGTTAAAAGTAATGCAGCGGGCGAAGGTTCATTACAGTCGCCACTTTCATCCGACTAGGGCTCATCGCACCATTACTCACGGAATGCCCGCACAGGGTCCGGATCCAATCGCGAATTGTCCGGAATGTCACTGCATCAATTCCTTATACGCTAGAACGTATCCCAAATCAGCTGGTTGAGCTTGGCGACCGCACAACTGATCATATGCCCACGGTTGTAGCCGTAGGCACGGATAAATTCCGGGACGCTCGTTACCGGCTTGATATAGGTGAAACTGTCCACCGAGTCAAAGTCAATGTAACGCGCCAGCTTGCTCGTAATGCCGAGGCCGTGGATATGCACATCGCGGGCGCGGGCATACCAAACGAGTTCGCGCATCAGGCGGGCAACATCGTGGCAGTTCGTCAAGCCGGACCCAGCCACGCCACCGATTGCAAAGAAGCCGCCGGGCCCTACCTTTTCGCAGTAATCGGCAAACTTTTGAATCGGGTCGAAGATGTGCCAAACCAGCGTAGGCTCCTCGCCAACAATGTCAATCAATTTCTTGCGGAGGCGCTCATATTCCTTTTCGCCCACCACGGACTGAATATCCAATTCGAAGAAGTGGGTGAAGTAGTGGCGGTATTTCTTGATGAACTCGCCGTAGGCTTCCACATACTTGTCAAGGTTGAATTCGCCTTTCAGCTTGCCCTTCTTATGCGCCATCATCATAGAGAAGGCGCCGGAGTCAAGCAGGATTTCCTGACCGGGCTCGGGGCCGGAATAAAGGTCAAGTGCTTCCTGCACGCGTTCCGGGGATGCCTTGCTCAAATAATAGAAGGACACAAGGACATATTTGAATTTGTGTTTACGGAATGCTTCCTTGGACACGGTCGCATGAAGCTTTCCGATATCAAGACCGGCATAATACTTCATCGTTAAACCTTATCCCATCCAATAATGTTGAAATCTTCTTCGCCTTCGGAACTACCGGTATCTACCGGTTCGGCGTCGGTCGGTTCAACCGGTTCAGCATCGGCAGGAACCGCCGAAGTAGGCGTGGCGGCATTGTCTTCAGGGATTTCACCAACCACTTCGGCGGCCATACCAGCTTCTTGCGGCAACATGTTGCGCTTCTTGAGGATCTTGGGATCCAGCGGGCGGATATTCTTGATGTCCGTAATGATGTTCTTCATTTCGGTGAGATACTTGGAATGCACACGACCGCCCATAATTTCCTTTGCAACGGAGGCAAAGTCCAGCTTACCGAGGGACTGCGTCACGTTATCGATAATGCGGAATTCGTCTTCAGCCTCCTTGTCGAGGTTGGAAATGATGCAAGGGATTTGGTCCAAGCCAAGTTTCTGCGCTGCCATCAAGCGGCCGTGGCCGGTGATAACGACGTGTTCCTTATTCACGACAATAGGAATTTGGAAGCCGAAGCATTCAATAGAGTTCGCGATGGAATCCACGTTATCGGCGTGGGTCTTGTTGTTATTCTTGTAGGGGTAAATGTCCTTTACCGGGAGGTATACGATTTCGAGTTTGTGTTCCATTGTATTCCTTTTGAAAAGATACTTAAATATACGGAAGGAAGCGCCTAGAATAAAAATGCCGCCTTTTAGGGCGGCATCATGTTATTATGCATTCCAATTAAATGTCGAGGGCGGCCACAATCACTGAAATGATAGTGTCGTATGGCACGGAATCCTGATATTTCGGAACGAGCGCGTCCTTCATTGTTTCATAGGAGGACCATTCCTTTTTGGGAAGTTCTGCTGCCATATTGGCAGCATCATCTTCGAGAGAAGTTCCGCTTTCAAGAGCCTCCTGCGATCCGGCGCCCGCTACCGGAGTATACCGGCGGTTGAACATTTGAACTGTCGTCCACGAAAATTCTTGAGGGGAATTGGGCGAGTCAAGAACAAGGCAATCTTCGCCGGTGTCCTTAACAAATGAACCGACCACATAAGCGAGATGCGGGGTCGCTTTAGTCTTGTAGGCGGTGTCGCCGTAGCTGGAGATATCCGGTGCTGTCCCTGCCGGGGCGGATCCGGTAGCGTCCGCCACAAAAATGCGAACGAACTTCTCCAGCGTGGTGACCAACGAGGTTTTTGCCATAGCGGACCCGAGGGACTTGTAGGCTACAAATTCAGTGCCATCCTTCATCACGCCGCAACCCACGATCACCGTTGGCGTCCTTGAGCGCTTATTGAACGCGTTGGCGCCAACATACGAACGCTTAAAGTCCTCAAGCGATATATCGGCGGGGATGGCGGGGAGGGTATGTTCAAACTCACGGGGATCCAAGACGCCAAGGCGCACGCATCCGCCAAGATAATCGCCATCGTCATACATCTCGGCAAGTTCAGCGCCAAGCAACTTGACAAGTTCGTCCGTCCACTTTTTTGAGAAACCAGTGGCGCCAGTCACGCCCGGCGGGCAGTCCGCATAAAAGGTAAGTTCCACCACGCCCTTGTCGCGGCCCTTGTAATCAACACCACCGTAAACGTCCTTCAGTGTATACCCGTGGGATGCCAAAAACTTGTCCAGCTTATCTCCGGCACCATCCGGAGTCATACGCTGGGCGGCCCCTTTAAGCGCATTCACATCATATTTTATGGGATCAAACCCATAAACGCGCGAATACGGAATAGAATTGTCCGCCTCGTTTGCAGGACGCATTTTCTTTTTTATATGCATAAAAAACCTCTTATATGATGTCCTAAATATACTTACAAGGGGGCACGCGAACCACGTGCCCCCTATACCAGGAAAGAAAATTCGTCCGGATACGACGCGCTGAATTTCACAGACTCAAAGGCTATACAAGGCCATATCCGGTCCGTAAAGGTAGCAGCTGAATTTCACAACTTCAAAGGACTATACCTATGCCTTCACGGTTCCCACGCGCGGGATAATTGTGCCCCCTGCTAATAACTTGTTTCCCCCAGCCCTTACGGCCACCGGGGAAGCACACACGGGAGGCGTCCCAATCGTGCTCGCCAGTAAATCCCGATCTCGAGCTTGGACTTACTGGCGTCCTTTCAAAAGCTTTCAGGGCAGGATTTTCGCCTGCATTGCCCGCGGAGTGCTGATTTCCCTTCCGGGAGGTATACACCAGTCCGCCGCCGGAGTCCTAAACACGGTGATCTTACGGGGCCCGCTTGTTTAGACGACCTGAATTTTTTAGTAGCGGGACTCGGACTCGAACCGAGGGCCTCGTGGTTATGAGCCACGCGAGCTACCAACTGCTCTATCCCGCAACAACGTCTATACGCTTTTGACATAGCGCTACCTGCTTTACCAAGGCAGGACCTCCTAGAAAGAGGTGCCGATCTCTAAACCCTATTGACCGGTCCGAGGGAAACTACTTCATCGCTTGTCAGGCAACTACGTAGGCGACCTGGCTGGCGTGGGCAGTGCAGGCCCCATAGATAGCCAGCTGTATTTTTCCGATTTCTTTCAGCCCAATGCGGCCTCCAGCGCTTCACCTTGGCCCGCTTCGCTTATCACGGTCACCTTGGCAAAACCTCATCGGGAGGTGATTAAATATACCAAATGCCTTACGCCTTGGCAGGTGCTTCGGCAGCCTTTTCGGCAGGCTTCTTTTCAGCAGCCTTCTTTTCAGCGGCGTGTTCTTCCTTGCGCTGACCACGGAGCGTAGTCAGTTCGGCGAGCGGGGCGGAAAAGTCCTTGCCGCTCTTCTTCAGGGCGGAGACGCGGTGGGCAAGGCGGCGGATTTTCAACTGCAATTCTGTCATTTTTGTAACCTCCAGTAAGGTGCGATTGATGTTTGGGAATATATACGGACTGTCCCGACCCTTCGGAATTCCGCGGAAATTTCGCCGTTTTTCAAGAAAATTCAAAAATTTACAGAAAAGGGGTGTCTTTTTCAAAGAATGTATCTATATTATGGGCATCGGACCGCAGGTAGTGGTCAAGCCAAGGAAAGGACCAATGCGCACGAACACAACACTCATTATCAAAGGAGGCAATTATGCCAGCAAAAACAATTCTCAAACTTCTCGCAAAGCAGCACGCAAAAGCACTCCAGCGCCGGAAAAGAACGGTGGCAACGGAAATTGTGAAAGCAAGAAAATCCTCGTAACGCAGCGCCTTGAGTGGTCCGTGAATACCCCGGATCTTCTCAAGGACATTATCCCGAATATGAGGGCGTCGGAATCGATCAGCCCTTCCATCATCACAATCTTCGGCAGCCTTTTGGCAGAAGTTGCGAAGCGCGCGACCGAACTCCACGACCCGAAGCTGGATTCCCTTATGCTCCGCCTGAACCTCTATGAATGCGAAGGCGCCACCGGGGATGCTAAAAACAAATGGCGCGTCAAGATGATTGACAAGCTGGAAAAGATGGCAAAGGAGGCCTAATATGTGGGCACAATACTCACTCTACACGCTCCCGCTCGCCAACGGGCGGTTGCGCAAACCCGAAGAACTTCCCAAGGAACGCAGCCTGCTTGACTGCATGATTCACAAGGCAACATCGGAAGCCACAGCGGGGAAGAAGGTTTACCTGCTTGCGATGGACATTGCGGAGGCGCCCTTGGTCCGCCGCATTACGGTGCTCAATCCGGACCTGTCCGCATTTTTACGCTCCGTGGATGGGAAGCTCGTTGCCTGCTCCCCGCCAATCCAGCCCCGCCAGTTCAGCCCGGTGCATTGGTTTAGGGCGGTTCCGGAAGAAGGCGCCACGGTTGTCATTTATGGCGCCGATATGATTTTCAATTCCTATGCCGCCGCCGTCAAGGCGCTCAAAAAGGCGCAAGAAGAAAAGAATTGCGAAATCATCTTCGCTTGGCGCGACGAGGATACGCCCGCAATGCCGCCGCCGATGTTCTTCGAGGCGTGGGACGAATTGAATGTTCAGCGCGAAAAGCCGATTCCGGTCCACACGCCTTTCAAACTCACCAAGGAGGAGTGCTACAGTAATCCACGATTGATGCAAGATCCGCTCCTGCTTTATTGCCCGTCGAAGGAAATTGCCTACAAGC
>Ga0326513_10002275_pt1 | contig 14228 bp, 13 predicted proteins | sample 2_2465_0518_D_FD_203654 | JGI IMG/M metagenome (GOLD analysis project Ga0326513, IMG submission 203654) | Bovine rumen microbial communities from UC Davis, California, United States - 2_2465_0518 | ecosystem: Host-associated > Mammals > Digestive system > Stomach > Rumen | place: USA...
ACTGCCTGTCTTCCCTGACCAAAGGCAGAAAAGCATTCATCCTTTTAGGACGTGGAAAAACAGGAAAGTCTACCATTCTGAATCTGCTCCAATCCGTCATCAGCTCCGACCTTGTTTCTAATGAGCCGTTCTATACAATGGGAAGTGAACGTTCCAAAGCCAAGTATATCGGAAAGAGAATCAATATTTCCAGAGAAAACAGCAATATCCCCATGAAACACGAAGACAGTTTCAAGAGTTTGATTTCCAATGAAGAAACCAGCGGTCGCAACCTTTATGAGAATATCAAATATTTCCTCCCGCTCCTCAAATTTATTTTCGCCAGCAACTGTGAGCTAAACTTTGCACACCCTGACGATGCAGTCTATGACAGACTGGTTATCATTCCCTTCAATAAAGAAATCAAAGAGGAAGACAGAGACATCCATCTGGATGAAAAACTCAAAAAAGAGAAAGACATCATTTTCTCCATCATCATTGACACACTGAAAGAGCTTGTGGAGTCCAACTATGACTTCCATGAGTCAAAAGAAGCCAAAGAATATATCTGTCAGCGCAGAATGCTCCTCCACAGTGTAGAAGACTTCCTTGATGAAAGAGCTGTACTGGATATTCACGGCAGTGTCCCATCTACAGAACTGAACAAACTCTACGAGGAATGGTGTCATATCAATAACATTCCTGCAATCGGCAGAAATCACTTATACAAGCACGTCAAGGACTACAACAAGGAAATCAGATACTGCAAGGTGGATTCCCCCAACGGCAGAGTGAACGGATTCAGCAATCTCAGAATCAAGAGTGCAGAAGAAATTGAAGCAGACAATGTCAAAAGAAACTCTGAAAGCAATGCAGAACCCAGTACACTCACTAATTCAGAAACAACCGCAGAATAAAACTCAAAGCAGGGCAGCTCATAAACTGTCCTGCTTCTATTATACCATCAATATTACAATCCGTCAATTCATTTTCGTAAAAAAATTAAATTTGACTGCCTGCCACTTAAAAAACGGTATCAGCCTTCCTGTTCACGTCAACTTGTTACACCTGAAATTCTCCTGATGATTTATAGTGCTTATAGGTCAAAGTATACACTCCCATTCACACGGTTGGCTACAAGCATATTCCACTGATACCAACATACTAATCGGAGTCTTCCTTTTCCCTATCATGTCTGCATCACCAAAACATGAAAACTACAAAAATTTTCTGGTTGATGTACGGTTGCTGCAATTTGTCACATGACCTGTTGCACGATAAAAATGTCTATAGCAAAATCCAATTTATATCATCATATTTTTAAATATCACTTTATACTTATTTCATTTCTGACATTTCAATTTTCGGCTATAAACAGGCAAAAAGAAAAGCACCTACCAAACAACGTGAGCCTCTTTCCTCCACTCATTATGTTTGGTATGGTGCTTTTCGGTGTGGTTGCGGGAGCAGGATTTGAACCTACGACCTTCGGGTTATGAGCAGTTCTAACATACTTGAGAAAATCAAGGAAAATCGAACTAAAGCTCCACTCATGAATCTCATCCGCCGACGTAGTGACGACGTAAGAGCCGATGACATAAACTCCGGAAGTGTCCTTCAAGAAAAACAACTACATTTTTGGAGATAATATTTTCTAAAAAAGATTTTCTCAAACCATGCCACTAAAGAATTAAAAGAAATTTATCACTTCCATCACTATTTCAAGTGACAAAAGTGATGGATTTTTTTAACTCCTTTTTGGAAAAATCACAGTCCTGCTAAAGCGTTTTCAATCAATATTTTCACTTTTTCTGTATCGAAACCATTTGCCTCATAGACCTGAATCACAAGAGCATAGTATTTTTCAGCATGTTCTCTGTCGCCTTGTTTCAGGTAGTTATCACCAACCGCAGGATAAATATTTATCATACTTTCATCAAGTATTCCAAAGAAATCCTGAAACCATTCACAAGCTTTTTCAGCATAGTAATTTGAATCCTGATACTCTCCTAACTCTGAAAGCACCGTTGCATATTTCAGCATTAAATCTGCTGATTGGATATTATCATCATTCAGCTCAGAAAGAACTGAAAGAGTATTTTCCATGACCTTTCTGCACTGTAAAAGAACCTTGTAACTTCCTATCATATTATATTCTTCTATCAAAGCATTGGAATAATTCAAAAGTATCTGTCCTGTTTCCGAATGCTGTTTCCCATAGAATTCTTCTGCATAGAAAAGAGCCTGTTCATAGCTTTCAGCCATCAAATTAAACTGCTGTAATTTTTGATAACATACAGCAACGGCACTATATCCTGTTGTTACATAATCATGTTTTTCAGCCTGTGTATTCTGTATCGTTTTCAGTCCCTTTTGATAATATTCTATTGCCTGTTCATATTGTTCACAATCTCTATAGACATCTCCATAATCAGAATAGAAATCAGCAAGCTTTCTGGAATTTGGTTTAAACTCCTTAAAATGTTCAGAGGAAAATTTGTCCATGTGCTGTAAAGCAAGTTCAGCATAATATTTCTTGTCAAAATCTTCTGTACCAAATACATTTTCAAACCATACTACATTGCTGTAAGAATTTGCAAGAATCCGGTCATTTCCTAATTTTTCGGCAATCATAATTATCTGCTTCACAGTTATTTTTGACGAAATATAGTTATGATTTGCAATATCTTGTAATAAATCAGCCTGCAAAATATGGATATGATATTCTTCCGTCAAATCTTTTTCTTTCAGCAAAGTATCGAATTTCTGAAATAATTCTTTATTGCCAAGCCTATCACCAGCAGCCCTTGCAAAAAATAATGCAGTTACTATCCAGCCTTCCATTTCACTGGATTCCAATATTTTCAGCTCTTTTTGTGTTGCAAAAAGCACCATTGGATAGTTATTTTCGCCTAAGTAAACAGGGTATACCATACATCTGAAAAAATAAGCAAGTTCTTCATTTTCTCCGCCGATAGTGCGTGTCATATGGTCAAGCCACTGAATATTTGCTTTCCGTTCGTCTGCATTTCCCAAAGAATCAATCTGCACGGCAATCGAAGCGGCATTCAGCACAAATACAGTACAGCTTTCACTATCCGGCTGTAATTGTTTGCAAAGCACATCTACAATCAGCGTATGAGGAATTAAAACAGCGATTTCGCCCTGTTCCGCTGTCTGAATCCAACCACTTTTCACAAGCCTTTCAAAGCTGATTTCTTCCATCTCGGATAACTCACAAAGTCCCTTAAAATAGTCAATCTGCATTGCATTAGAACCTATCAGAGCAATACATTTCAGGATTTGCTTTTCTGTTTCATCCAAATCAAAAATACTGAACAAAATTTCAATATGTGCATAAGCTGTCTTATTTCTCAGAGAGCCGTCTTTGAGATTTTTAATTTTGTTGTCATCTGCATAAATCCCCTTTTTACAGAGTTTTTGGTACATCATTTCTGTAGAAATATTGTTCAGTTTCATCTGCTTAGAAACAAGCTCTACCGCCATTGTATGACCTTCTAAAGCAATAATAATATTGTCTGTATGAATATCTATCTCTTGTTTGGAATAACGGCTGAAAATAGCCCTTAAACTGTTGAAATCATCCAGAATATCCACTTCATACTGCGGAAAAATATCTTCAAAATCAACTCTGGAAGTAAGCAGAAATTTGCAGTTCAAAGACAATAATTCGTCCAAATTTTCACATTCATCTGTGTCAAAATTATCGAGGATTATCAGATGTCTTGGAGTACAGATTTTTTGCAGAATTTTCATTTTTCGGATGAAATAATTCTCATCACTCTCATCATTTTCACGGTTCAGATTTACAACTGGAAACAAAGAATCATTTGCTACAGTCTCCAAAATACTACTCTGATAACGAACAAAAATAACTGCATCATACTCCCCTGAAAAAGTCATTACATAGTGCTTTGCTAATTCTGATTTGCCAATTCCGCCGATACCATGCAGAACCAGAAAATTAGTTTTCTGTAAATTTTCGTGAATTTCTATAATCTCTCTATCACGCCCACAAAAGTAGTTTGCATTCATGGGTAAAACTGTTTTCAGATAGGGTTTCTGTTTCTGAAATGACTCAATAAATGGCTCTATTACGTTTAAAATCTGTTGACATGAATCATATCTGCTTTTCACATCTGCACACAGGGTATGTTTCAGTAAATCCGTTACCATGCGTTTCAGTTCGGGACTTTCATCAGATAAGATACTACTCTCAAAGTTCCATGATGCTCTTTTGGTTCTATCAGATAATGCCGGACTTCTGCCAAAAATCAAAAATAACAGTAATGCTCCGATAGCATACACATCTGAACAAATCCCGATATTTTGTATTTTTCTTTGCAGTACTTCCGGTGCAGACCAACTCTTTGTGAAAGAAATATATTCCGGCTGAACATTTCCAACCTGCACAGTACTATCAAAATCGAACAGCATCACAAGTTCCGGTGTTTCCGGATAGAGAATTACATTTTCAGGCTTCAAATCCAGATATAACCAGCCATTGGTGTGAAAATTCTGTATCTGCAAAGTCACAGCTCTCAGCACTCTGAACACATCATATACGCTTAATTCAGCCCTATCAATCCGAATTCCATTTTGACAACTCATAGCAATATATTTTGTGTGATTGCCCTCAAAAATGCCCTGAATATTGCTGATACTGTTCTGACTTTCCGGAATACTTCTGAATAAAATCTGACGTTGATAGCCCTCTGTGAAATGAGTGATATGTTTTTCAAATTTCTCTTTGTTTTCTTCTGAAATCAAAAGAACATCATTTTTTCTGCAAATATTCAGACCATCTGGAAAGCATTCTTTCAGTCTGATAGTAAACTGATTCTGTTCCGCATCCGTGTAAACAGCAGTATAGACGATACAGCTTGCACCCATGCCAATGACTTCCTGAATCTCAAAATCAAATCTCTTTTCTGTGCCAATCTCTCTCAAAAGAATATGGCTTCCCTGCTTCAAATACTCTCTCATATGTTTCTCCTGAGTGATAAAAGTGATAAATTTTTCTCATTTCATTTTTGCAAAAAATTCAGATATTTTTTTAATTCAGAAAGACTTGAAAATCTTTTCCGGTAATCACTGCAAAGTGTTTTCTGAAATAATTCCTGATGATGTGAAAACTTTGAAAATCGTCGCCGTTCAAACCATGTAACACCCTTATTTTCCGAAAGATAATAAATATAACTGCCTATCAGAAAGATATATGCTTTTTCGCTGTATTCCTGAATATTTCTGCATTCCGGTGCAATCAGCGTTCCGATTCTCATGCCTGAAAAATATTCTGCATGATTCTGAATAAATTCTCTGACTGGTAACTTTTCTTGTTCCATCATTTCAATCAATTTCAGTGATTTCTGTAAAATTTCTTCCATGAAATCCACCTCCTGAAATCATCTTACCACATATCCGGACAGATTTGTAAAAATCATTTTTACAAAACTTTTCTCTGGTATGCTATACTATTTTCAGCGGATAAAACCGCAAACAAAATCAGGAGGTAATATATGACTAACTTTGAGGAATCCAACTATATAAAGCCGGATAAACAGTTCAGGAAGTGGGACTCTGAACTTTCTGTGCAGGATGCTACTGATAAAAAACTTGAAAAACTGGGATTTTCTTACAACGACAGCGACAAGCTTGTTCTGAATCACACAAAGTTTGTTCAGTATGTTATGACAAGAGTGGATGCTCTCAACAACAACGAGAAAATCTACTTCTACAATCAGAAATCCCAGTGCTACGAGCTTTTAACTAAGGAAAAGTACCAGAGAATCTTTCTGTATATCATTGAGGAGGTTTCCGACGATATCTGGAAAAAGAAACTTGAAAATGAATATCTTCCTTATTTTCAGAGGAAAGTTCCTTATTCTGAGGACAACGGCATGAAAGCAGGTCTGCTCCATTTCACAAACTGCATTGTGGATTTAGAAGAGGACGGTTACTACGACCATTCCCCAAAAATTTTCAGTCTTGTACAGATTCCATATGCTTTTGATGAGAATGCTAAAGCTCCTAAATTCATGCAGTTTCTGAATGAAATTTTTGAAGGCGATAAGGAGAGAATTGCAGTCATTCAGGAAATCATGGGGGCTTGTCTCTACTACACTGACGTTGTGCAGAAACTGTTTATTTTTCTCGGTAACGGCTCTAACGGAAAATCTCTGCTTGCCAACATCATCAAGAAAATGCTCGGTGGTGAAAGAAATGTTTCAGCTATTGCACTCGACCAGTTCAGCGGAAACAGATTTTCCAGACAAAATCTCGACAGAAAACTGCTGAATATTTCTTCCGAAACCAAAACAGAAAAGCTCTACAGCACAGCAGATTTAAAGACCTTAACAGGCGGTGACTCTGTAGAAATCGAAGAAAAATTTGAAAAGTCCTACACAACTAAAATCTACAGCAAATTCATACTTCTTGCTAACGATATGATTCAGACCAAGGACTACAGCGATGGCTTTTACAGAAGACTTCTGATTGTTCCGTTTAACGTCTGCTTTCACGACCTTGCACCTGATGAAGAACCCAAAGAGAGCATCCACTACAAAAATCCCAATCTCGAAAAAGAATTGGAAGAGGAGCTTTCCGGAATTTTTAATTTCGCTTATGATGGTTTACTGAGACTTTCGGATAATGGATATGCTTTTTCCTATTCCTCTGCCTGTGAAAAAGCCCTTGAACACTATAAAAATGAGCATAATGTAGTAAAGGCTTTCTACAATGAATGCATTGCAATCTATGAAGCATCCGCTAAAATGAAAACCAAAAAGACAGAGGTCTTTCAGGCATTCAAGATTTACTGCAACAGAAACAACTTTCACAATACCTTTTCAAGTACCCTGTTCTACAGATTGTTACAAGCGATTCTTGATGAAGAAGAAACAGGAGTATATCAAAAACATCTGAACTCAGGTGATTATTTTAAGAATCTCGCTGTTGAAATCTAAAAAAGGAGTTCCGAAAAATCTATCACTCTCATCATTGAGTTTTTTTAAAAATGAATTGAGAAAAACATATCACTTTCATCACTATGACGGAAGTGATGTGTTTTTTCTAACCCATTTTTCACAAATCAAAATCTGTCTACAATGTCCACATAATAGCGTGTGACTGCATTTTTGAATTCCTGTAATGGAAAATCTTGATTTGCACAGTGCATGAACAGCCAGTCAAATGGATTTCTCACATAGAGTACTGGATAGCCGCATGAAGTTAATAAATCGTTAGTTTCCTCAACAAATGAATTGAAATCATCTTCAATAGAACAGAACTTTGCATCATTCCGATTTTCGTAAAACAGACTTGCAAAATAAACATAGAATTCCAGAAGAATCAAAGCTTTCCGCATTGTTTCATGGGAAACAGATTCATTGTTTTTGATTTTGGATAACTGCATTTTCAGCGGAAAATTAGATTTGACTAACTCCGGAAAATCAGAAGCCTTTGCAAAAGATTTCTCTTTTTTGTACTGCAATAAATCAATACCAAACAGCATATACAAAAACAAGTCTACATTCTGTTTTTTATCGGCATGATGCGGATTTTTTTCTTCTGAAAAATTAAACTCATCCTCAAAATCAAAGAACTTTTTAGCAAGGTCAGTACATTCATTCAGCAGTTCATTTGCATGAAAATAAGCCGTTCTGTTATTCACAAGAAACTCTGCACTATTTTCGGATATGTACCGCAACAGCTCTTTTTCTGTGTGAATATTTCTCAACCCTGCACCGATAGCTGTTGTAAATTCAATTTTGGATTCTTCCAGTTCAGCCTGTTCCAGAACAGCAGATACCTTTTCTTTCAGTTCCTGTGCAGTGGAATAATTCAGACCATTCGCAAAACAGAAATAATAAATCACTTCATCACTCGCCCTGAAATTAAACGGACATTCAAAGTAAACTTTCAGAAAGAACTCTGTTGTTTCCTCTAAAGTCATTTCCATGGCAAAACAGAATTGATACACTAATTCACGGCTTGTCCTGTTGGAAAGAGGTCTTTTTTCTGTGAACCATCTGCGAATGTTGGAAATATTCAGGGGAATATTTTTCTTTTCATATTTTTGTCTCACAAAGGCTGTTTTCTCCTCAACAGAGCCAATATCACCAACAAAACCATGCTTTACGATACACTCCGTCAAACCATCCGAAAAGTTGTGATAAGGATATTCTTTTAGATATTCTTCTGTATATTCCTCATCATCTATCAGAAATGTATAGTCCCCATCAAAAATTTCATCAAGGCACTTCTTTGTTAATTCTCCTGCATTTTCGTACAAATTTTCTGACATAGGTAATCCTCCATTTTTATGAATGCGATTGAACTGAACCTATCACTTTCATCACTTTTCAGCAGTGATAGGAGTGATAGATTTTTCTGAACTCCTTTTTGAAAAATCATTTTTACAAAACTTTTTCAGCATATGCTATACTATAGTTACAGCAAACAAAGCTGTGAAATTTTATCGAAAGGACTTATGCGTATGTTTTTAGAGACTGTAAGCAATCCAACTGAAAAAGACCATTTCAGTGCAGAAATGCCGTATCCTTCTGTAATTACCAGAATCTACAGCGAACCTGACGGAGAAAACGACTGCATGGTAAATTTCATCTTTCTTGTTTTTAACGGCTATGTTCTAAAAGAAATCAAGCATACCTGTACAAATGTATTCACAAGCGGAAAAGAAAATTTCAAGAATTTCTGTGAAGCTCTGCTTTTTGATTCTGATAGGGATGAATATGCAGATGGTAAAGAACACTGGAACGATTCATTTGATTTAAACTATTTTGTGGGTTTAGGATTCATTGTTTATGTAATTGACGATGATATTCAAAAAATCTGCCAATGTTACTATTCAGAAAAAGAATATCTCGGATGGGATTTTGACACCATTTTTGATAATGCTGATGAAGATAACTTCAATTCAGAAATCCCTGAAAAAATCAACACTCTTCTGCATGAACTTTTCAATGAAGCAGTATACGAATATGATGGCATTATTTCTGATGGCAATGTTCCCTTTTAATGGTATCTTATTCCAGAAGGGCTTTATCTGCTCTTCTGGACTGCTCCGGCAATGATGAAAGTGATAACTTTATTCAAAACCCTTTTCAATTTTTTAGCTTTACAAGGAGGCTTTTATATGAGTGATATGTTTGATGTACCGGAAGAAATGCCCTTTTTCGATATTCAACAGGAAGAAACTTTCGGAATCATCCACAAGATATTCTTCACCAAAGAAAATAGCAGCTATATTGTTAATGTACAGTTTGCAACGGAAGGCAAAGAAGCTCCGGATATCAAGACTGTTCAGTACAAAAAAATCTTTACTGAGGGAAGATTCTTCTTTCAGATATTCTGTAAATCTTTCGATACTATTACAGATGATGGTTCTGTCGACCTTTCCAAAGCACTCGGAAAACTGTGTGTAAGTTCCTATAATCCTGAATATGAGGATTTTGTACTTGAATATGTTCCTGATTCAAAAGCTCCTGAACTGAGAAAATATTTCGGAAAACTGATTATCCCTGAAATGACTGAAGATGTTCCGTCTATGATTGCAAATTACTGGTATATGCCGAAATATGACGGAAAGAGAATATTTCAGGCAAATATGCTCGGATTCATCACAGGTTACAGCATTGAACCTGATATCTGGGACAAGGAAGATGATACAGTCTGCTTCCACGTTGTTGCTATGAACGGCACATCCCCTATAAAAACCAGATTTTACCTGAACAGAATCTATGGTGAAGGCAGCGACTACTATCAGCATTTCTGTAATAAGTTTGATATTCTTGATGAAAATAATAACCCCTGTTTTGATGAAATACTTTTTATCCCCTGCATGATTAGTCTGAAAAGGTTAAAAGGAAATCTTTATGCCAGAAGTATTAACCCTTTTGAATTTGAAAACAAATATCAGGAAAAACAGGCAAAACTTTTAATTAGCTGGTACAAAAAAGAAATACAGAAAGCCGAAGAAAATAAGCCTAAAATGATGAAATCTCTGAGAGGTATCATACATGTTTAAGAAACCTTGGAAAGATGAGAACGGCAGATGCAGATGTGAAAGCTGCGGCAAAATCGTTCCTGAAAATAAGCTCAGATGGGAAAAGAATCTTGGCTACTGCAAAAAGTGCTACGCTGAAATCCTGAAATACAATCAGAAGCACAAGAACAAATCAAACTAAATCATTCTTCACAGCAGAGACTGGAATGTCGGGGTCTATCAATTCAAGGATTCCGACTTCCAGTACTCTGGAAAGTGCTATCAGTTCCATGTCCGTTACAAAACGCTCTCCATTTTCGATTCTGCGTATGAAATGATGGTCTACATCATACCCTGCTATCTGCATCATCCTTGCAAGCTTTCTCTGTGAAAGCTTTTTTTCATGCCTGATTTCAGTAAGGCGTTTTCCTGTGATGTTGTTTGCTCCGTTTTCGGCTTTTAGTTTGAACATAATGGCTCTCTCCTGCAATTTTTCTGGTAAATAGTACTTGACTTTATATCTATTATATGCTATAATGATGATAATGTTGGTATTCACTATTTACCAAATGAGGAAAATCTGGAAAATATCATGATTAAAGAGACAATGCACCTATCTGTGCTATTAAGAAAGGAAATGTTTTTATGAGTGATATGTTGTTTATTATTGGCGGAGTTGCATTAGCAGCAATTATTTTCTATGCCTTATACGAAGCATACCGCAAGCAGAACAATGAAGAACCCTCTTCTGTTTCTGATTTAGTCAACAATATGGCAGATGAACAGCTTGTTGTTGACCATCTTGAACCTAAAGAACTAACTTCATGGTTCAGAACCAAAAATGCTGATAACTCCAAAAAGAATGTTTTGATTTACCCTAATCTGTGCGATATGAATAGTTTTAAGCTTCCAGAAAATATCGAGTTGGATGCTGATAATATTATCATTCAGGCTTTGCTTGATAAAAATGATAATATTTTCCTTTGCCGTTCGGTTATATTTTCTGACATTAGTGAGAAACTTCAGCAGATTTTCAAGGACAATGATGGAGTTATTATTGTAGAATAAAGAAATACCAGAAAGGAATGACTAATTATGGGATTTTTTGATTTTCTTGAGGATTTGGATGACCTCTTGTTTGAAACTAAAATGGCTGTTGACAGCAAAATATTAGATGCCCAATTTGCTGTAGAGGAAGCCTTTGAAGATGTTGTAGATGACATTAAATTCAATGCAGAAATGGCACTTTTGGATATTCGGTTTGCTTTTGAAGAAATTGGTGATACTTTCCGCTGTGTGGTTGATGCTATTATCAACAGAGATAATCTTCATGCTGTTGCTAAAGAAGTAAAGGACAACAAGGCGATTCAGAATGCCATCAAGTATATCGTGAAAGAAAAACGAGACCATATCGTTACATTTGATATGCTGGATGAAAATGATGAGATTGTTGTTGATGGAATTGAAGTAGATGGTCAAGGTGTAGCTGAAGATGTCTATGAAGGACAGGAAATCTATATCTGATTACAATGCCATTAGTAGAAAGGAAGAATTTAACATGAACGTTAATGTGAATTTAGGAAATCTGCTTAGCGGTGCAGCTGATGGTCTTGGAAAAATAATCAGTGCAGCTGATAATCTCATCAAAGAAGCAGAAGAAGAAAAAAGTACTGTTAAGAAAGTGTCTGTATTTCAGTATGAGGAATTCATCAAGTATACTAAAAGTATCATGGATATTTCCTATGAGGTATGCAAAAGCACAGTTTCTCTCATGAAAAAGAGTGAAATGGGTGATGAAGTTCCGGCAACCGATTATTATGTGATTCGTCAGGTATTTCTGAATGAAGCAGAAGAACCTGTTAGAGTTCCTGATACAAAGGAAGCATTCTACGGAAGAATCATTTACGCACAATCTGTAGACAAGAAATTTCTGGAATTTATGAATGGCAAAAAAATGAAAACATTCAGAATCAACAGGGGGGAATAAAAAATGTGGATTTTAGCTGGTATACTGATTGCAGCAGCAATTGCCGGACTTGCATATCTTGCCTATAGGCTGACCGTAGCAGCATTAAAAAAATATCGCCAGAGAAAACAAACACAAATTGTCATGGCTGACCTTGGTGATATGATTAAGCAGATGCCTGATAAGGATAAGCATACCTATTCCTTTGATGAACTTGAAAGTCTGGAAGATGAGCAGATTATTGCTGAATATGATGAAGAAAATGATGAAGTTGTGCAGGCACAAATTATCGGTTCAGAAGGCATGGAACAAAAAATCGAAAATGCTATGTATGCTAACGATGGATTCTTGATTATTGAGGATTGATAAAGTATGAAGATTTATTTTTACTATGATAGAACGGTTATCAGTATGAGTGATGAAATCCGTTCACTGATAATCAAGGCTGCTTCTACTTGTTTCAGAGTTAAAAATACAACGATAGAGCCAGTTGCAGAATATTCCTGCAATACACTGAAAATTGGCAGTACTACACTAAGCTATCTTTGCGTAGTTGACGAAAAAATTGACAAAGATGTGTTGAAGAAGAAAGAAGCATTCTCCAATACTTTGCATGATTTCTTTTCAAAATCAGCAGGGAAAGAACTGATTGGTTCTGTAAAGATTGAAACAGGGCATATTCCGCTAAATTTGCCACAAAATGCACCACAAACAACTCCGACACCGGAAAAATCGGAAAATAAAAATCCAGATGATGCAGAATTTGACTATCAAAAACGTGCAAAGCAATATGTTCCTGTAGAACCTTCTTACACGTTTGATAGAGTGATTCTTCCCAAACAAGTTCTTGATAAAATCGAAGAATCATTGAATATTGTCGAATATGAAAATAAAGTGTTCAAAGAATGGGGACTGTACGCAATTCAGCCCAACCCATCCTCTGCTTTGAGCTTTTTTGGACCATCCGGCACAGGTAAGACAATGGCAGCAGAAGCAATTGCTGATAAGCTGCACAAGAAAATCTTAAAAGTAAGTTATGCTGATATTGAGAGTAAATTCCACGGTGAAGGTCCAAAAATGGTAAAAGCAATCTTTCTTGCAGCTCAGAATGAAGATGCTGTATTATTTATTGATGAAGCCGACTCCCTTCTTTCAAAACGTTTAACAAATGTTACACAGGGTTCTGAACAGGCAATTAACTCTATGAGAAGCCAGCTTTTGATTTGTCTGGAAGAATTTCATGGTATTGTTATTTTCGCTACCAACCTTGTTGTTAATTATGACCAAGCATTTTTGACAAGATTGATTAGTGTTGAATTTGTAAAACCAGATACAGATTGCAGAAAACAAATCTGGGATGTGCATATCAAGCCAACAAATGGAAATCAGCTTAATATTCCTTTAGCAGAAGATGTTGATACACAGGCACTTGCTGAAAAATATGAATTTTGTGGCAGAGAAATCCGCAAAGCTGTTATTTCTGCTTGTGTTTCAGCAGCTATGAATCACAGAGACATTGTAACACAGGATGATTTTATTGCTGCTGCTGATAAGGTTACTGCTGAAGAACAAAGCCTTGCCAATGCAAGTGACCATACAAAATCAGTTCGTGATGCAAGTGGAAAACCATTAAGTCCTGAACAAAGTGAAGCTATCAAAGCAGCACTGAAAGAAAAGATTCACTCTCATGTATAAATAATATTGGTAAAAATTATCACTCTCATCACTATAGATTTTTCCAAAGTACAATCAGAAATTTTCATCACTCCTATCACTTTTTCGCTGTGATAGGAGTGATAACTTTTTTCTTTTCCATTTCTGAAAATCGAAAAAATCATTTTTACAAAACTTATTTCTCATGTGCTATACTATACTTACAGCAAAGGAAATGACATAACAAGAACAAACACCCTTTCCAATTTTAAGGAGGAAACTATTTATGTTTTATCAGACTGATTCCGTAAAGACCAGCTATTTCACTGTTAAGAACTATGATGAAACTTTTTTGCCTGAAATGGTCAGTGAAGCACCTGAATCCACAAGCTATACCGAGCTTACCGAAGTCATTATTTCTGCAACGGGAATTACTGCCATGGAAAATGGCTGGTATCATCTCAGCCCTGAAAATGATTCCACTATTGAGGTACATGATATGGATGAAATGATTGGTGATACCAGCAAAGCAAGCTATGTTCACATCATCTATATTGTGAAACATCTGTATGATACAAAATCTGGAACATTTCTTGATTCTGA
>Ga0326513_10002277_pt1 | contig 14219 bp, 7 predicted proteins | sample 2_2465_0518_D_FD_203654 | JGI IMG/M metagenome (GOLD analysis project Ga0326513, IMG submission 203654) | Bovine rumen microbial communities from UC Davis, California, United States - 2_2465_0518 | ecosystem: Host-associated > Mammals > Digestive system > Stomach > Rumen | place: USA: California...
CTGTCGCCATTATGCACCAGCATCGTACGCACCATTCCCTTATTGGGCAGGGTGATGTCGGTGGTGCCTTGCACGGGGAACACCACACCCGAATAGTAGGCCTTGTCGCTGACATTTCCCAGGAAGCCCCACACGATGAAGGCTCCCAGCATCAGAATAATCGCAGCAGCCAGCAGATAGGTAGGTACTGCACGCGAAGGTGATCACTAATCTGCTCTGGTGATTGTGCTCTTTTTTCAGATTCTTCCTTCATTATTTATAGCAATAGAGATGTTCATGTAGATGCATCTGAAGTCATGATCTTTCCGTCACGAAACAGGCCACCAGCCCGTAGGTGATGGTGGGACGTATCCAAATCTCCGTCAGCATGTAGTTGTTATATTCGCTGAACGGCTCCAGGTAGATGTCGTAGTTGTAGAGTGCCGCAATGATCATGTCGACGACGCAGATGGCCCACAGGTTACGCTTGGTGTAGCTCTGCCAGTTCTTCCGTGCATAAAAGAAGGTGAGCATACAGAGCAACAGCACCGACAGCGTGAGGCAGGCCAGATGCAGCGCGTAATAGGCCAAGGGCGGTGCAAACAGGATGTCGCGCAGCAGCACCGTCATGCCCACGGAGATGGAACACCAGTAGTTGAACCGCTGGGTGTCCAGCCGGTTGAAGAAATACATCCATATCATCACCAGACAGGCCATATAAAACAGGTTGAGCACCAGTTCGGGCCATGCCTCCCGCACTCCGAAGTGCGCCACGCCATACAGCATCACACCCACCGACACCATGCCCGCCACAGCGGTAATCCCGATGTCGAAAACCTTGGCATTCTTCTTAAATCTTGTCTGCATATCTGTATTCTCCTATTTATGACTCTTTTGAGATTTCACGCCCTTACGGCTCTCTATCAACGAGCCGTAATCTCACCCACGATGACATTACGGCTCGTCGCCCAGGAGATTACGGCTCGTGTTTTTTGACATTTTATCATACCGACTTTCCCATTGGTCTTAGAGCGAGTACTCTAGCATGACGAAGGAATAGGGTGCGAGGTCGAGGGTGAACTTCTTCTGGGCCTTGATCTGCTCCTTCTGCGGAGCGATGGGCTGGGCATCGTAGTTGTTCTCGGCATCGGGCTTGCCTGTGAGCACGGTCTTCGTGGCCAGCTTCTTCAGACCGAAGCGCGAGAGGTTGATGTTAGCCTTCTTGGCCTCAGCGCCGGCGTTGCAGAGCTTGACATAGAGCTTGCGGGTCTTGACATTCAGGACGACGCTCTGGCCCTGGAGATAACCGCTTTCCTGCTCTTTGGGCAGTCCTTGCCAACGGGGTGCCGCATCGGGATTGTCGATGGTCACACAGTCACCATAGTAATACTGGCCCGAAGACTGGCCGAACATCTGCTGCACATAGTAGCTGCAGGTGAGGAACGGACGCTCGTTGTCGAAGTAGATCAGGTCGGGGTTCCAGTTGGTATTGGTCTTCTTGGCGAAGAGCGGTGCGTATGAAGACATGGCCACGACATCGCCATTGGCTTCGACGTGCAACAGATACAGGCCTTCGGCCAAGGCGTCGATGAGCTTCTTATCCTTGGCAGCATACTCGCCCAGATAGACCTTTGTCTTGCGGTCGCGCGGATAGTAGTTGTACTGGCGGCTGCTCAGGAAGTAAGCGTTGGGCTCGTAGTAGTGCTCATCAATGATGGGCATACCCAGTTCCTCAGCAAGTTTCCAACCGTTCTCGAGGTCGGAGTTGCCTGGGTGCGAACCAGGACCGGCAGTACCCACGATGACAATCTCAGGATGAGCCTTTGTCACGCGTTCATATATATATTTAAAGCGCTCGCAGAACTCCGGAGAGATCTTCTCCTCGTTGCCGAGACCGAGATATTTCAGGTTGAAAGGCTTCGGATGGCCTGCGTCGGCACGCATCTTCGCCCACTTGTTGGTGGCAGGGTCGCCGTTGGCCCACTCGATGAGGTCGATGGCCTCAGCCACCCACTCGTCCATCTCAGACATAGGCACCACGTCCTGAGCCTGTGTGGGATACATGTTCCAACCGCCGTTGGCACCCTGGCAGCTGACGCCGCAAGGCAGGATGGGCAGCGGCTCCATACCCAGATCCTCGCAGAACTGGAAGTACTCGAAGTAACCCAGACCCATGCTCTGATGGTAGCCCCAGGTGTTCTTCAGACCGCGACGCTGCTCCTTCGGACCGATGGTGGTCTTCCAGCGGTAGGTGTCCCAGAAGCCGTCGCCACCGCCGTGCACCACGCATCCGCCAGGGAAGCGCATGAACTTCGGCTGGAGGTCGGCAAGCGCCTGAGCCAGGTCCTTACGCAGACCGTGACCTTTATAAGTATCCTGCGGCATGAGCGACACCATGTCGACATCGAGGTCGCCGGTCGTGAGCACGAGAATCTGGAGTGAAGCCTTCTGACAGGTAGAGTCGGGCCTGAGCACAGCCTCGTACTTCTTCCAAGAGGCGTCGCTGACGTCGATTGTGGCATCAGCCAGCAGTTTCGGATCCTTGGGGGGCCAGCCCTGCTGCTGTTCGATCAAGGCCACGCGCACCTTCTTGGCACCGCCGATATTACGCATGAAGACCGAGAAGTCGTACTTCTCGCCAGCCTTCACGCTGATGCCGTCGAAGCCGTCGTTCTGGATGCCGAAGCCCACCCAACCGCGATAGTCGTAATACTGCTTCGCACGTTCGGTGTGCAGACGCATGTAAGTGGGGTTGTTGACGTTCAGACCGTTGTCCATACGCACCTGCAACAGACCCAGCGAGTGACCCGGGCGAATGACCTTCCAGGCGGTAGCGGCTCCCCAGCCGTCGCGTTCTGCGGGATTATACTCGAACGAACCATTCTGTATCAGTTCGGCATAGAGTCCGCCGTCGGCAGAGCTGCTGATGTCCTCGAAGAAGATACCAATCAGTTCGTCACTAATCATCTTGCCCCCTTTGGGAGCAGTCATGGATTTCTGGGCGCTGATGCCCATCGTAGCTGCCAATAGTGCGGCAGCAAGTGTGATACGCTTATTCATATAGTTTAAAGGTATTAATAATGAATTTGTGGGCAAAGATACGAATAAAATCTTAAATTCCTTGGTAATTTCATCTAAAAAGTGTAAATTTGTCACCAGATAAACAAATATGCCATCATGATGAAACATTTTTCCCTGTTTGTCAGTCTGCTGACACTCTCCGTGGGCACCCTTTCTGCCCAGAGCGGGTATCCCTTTACCCAAGTGCCGTTCACCTCAGTGAAGATCGCGCCCAACACCTTCTGGGGCGACCGTATCCAAGCCGCCCGCGAGGTGACCATTCCGTTGGCGTTCTCGAAGTGTGAGAGCGAGCACCGCTACAAGAATTTCGAGATGGCGGCCTATACTCTGCAGCATCCGGGACACCCCGGCCTGCAGACGCCCGAGTGGGATGTCGCGAAGTTCATGGGATTCTCGTTCGATGATACCGATGTCTATAAGACCATCGAAGGGGCAAGCTATGTTTTGAGGAGTCAGGAGACAGGAGACAGGAGTCAGGAGATAGGAGTCAGGAGACAGAAGACAGGAGAAAGGAGAAAGGAGAAATCTACTGACTCCCGACTCCTTGACTCCCAACTCCTTAAAAATTACATCGACAGCGTACTTGATGTCGTAGGTGCCGCCCAGGAGCCCGACGGCTATCTCTATACGGCCCGCACCATCAATCCAGAGCATCCTCACGGCTGGAGCGGTAAGAAACGTTGGGTATTGGAGGATATGCTGAGTCACGAACTCTATAACCTCGGTCACATGGTAGACGCCGCCTGCGCCCACTATCAGGCGACGGGCTCGACGAAGTTCCTCGATATTGCCAGGCGCTATGCCGACTGTGTCATCAGAGAGGTGGGCCCCAACCCGGGACAGGCCTGTGTGGTGCCTGGTCACCAGATCGCCGAGATGGCCCTCGCAAGACTGTATGTGCTCCTTTCTTCTCTACCACTTCCTAAGGGGGAGCAAGAGGGGGTTCGAAAATATCTTGACGAAGCCAAGTTCCTCCTCGATTACCGTGGGAAGACCGGTCGCAGAGACCTCTATTCGCAGAGCGACAAGCCCGTGACAGAGCAGACCGAGGCCTGGGGTCACGCCGTCCGTGCCGGTTATATGTATGCCGGTATGGCCGATGTGGCCGCCCTGCTGGGCGACTCCAGCTATATCAAGGCCATCGATACCATCTATGAGAATATCGTCAGCAAGAAGTATTATCTGACTGGCGGCGTGGGGGCCCGTCATGCGGGCGAAGCCTTCGGCGCCGACTACGAGCTGCCCAACCTGACGGCCTACAACGAGACCTGTGCCGCCATCTCGATGGTGTATCTTTTCGAGCGTATGTTCCTCCTGCACGGCGATGCGAAATACATCGACTGTCTCGAACGTACTTTATATAATGGCGTCATCAGCGGCATGAGCGTCGACGGCGGAAGGTTCTTCTATCCCAACCCGCTGTCGAGTGACGGCCATTACCGTTTCAATGCCGACGGCACGTTGACGCGCCAGCCCTGGTTCGGATGCGCCTGCTGTCCTTCGAACCTCTGCCGCTTCATCCCCTCGATGCCGGGCTATATGTATGGGGTGAGAGAAGGAGACAGGGAGACAGGGAGACAAGGAGTTCAGGACATTAGTCCGGCTCTGTATGTGAATCTCTTTGCGGCGAATACCGCTACGATCAAGATTGGCGGTAAGGATGTGACCCTCCGACAGGAGACCGACTATCCGTGGAACGGCGACATCCGCCTCACCGTTGACCAGAACAAGGCTGGACTCTTCACGATGAAGATCCGCATACCAGGATGGGTGAAGGGACAGGTCGTTCCCTCAGACCTCTACCGCTACAGCAACGAAGTGCAGCAAGACTATACCATCACCCTCAATGGACAGGCCGTCATGAAGGACGGCAGTCAGCCTCAGACGGGAGCCGACGGCTATATCTCCTTGACACGACGTTGGAAAAAAGGCGATGTGGTCTGCATCCATTTCGACATGCCCGTCCGTACCGTCGTCGCCAATCCCAGAGTCAGCGATGATCGCGGACGAATCGCCGTAGAGCGCGGACCGCTGGTCTATTGTGCCGAGTGGGCAGATAATGAGGGCATCAATCCCCATCATCTGCTGCTGGGGAAAGTGGACAGTGGAAAATGGACCGTGGAAAGCGGTTACGCCATCGAGAATAAAGAGGGCGACGGCAAGACCTTCCAAGTTACCGCCATTACCGCTCCCGCCCAGGAGGCCTCCGTCACCTCCGACGGCCGTCTCGCTGCGAAGGACGTCACCGTCAAACTGATTCCCTACTACGCCTGGAACCATCGTGGCGCAGGTCGTATGGACGTCTGGCTCGCCCGCAGCCTCAGCGGACTCGAGGACTAAGATTCTTGATTGGTCTGGAAGTCATTGGGCGTGATACCGGTGAACTCCTTGAACTTGCGCTGGAAATAGGTGCGGTCGCTAAAGCCACAGTGCAAGGCGATGGTCTCGTTTGACCATTCCGGATGGTCACGCATGACCCGCTTGGCCTCATCAATGCGCAATGCCGTCAGCCAGTCGCTATAGCGCAAGCCCTCCTGTTTGAGCCAGGCAGAGAGCAGGTAACGGGGTACGCCGATCTCCTCGGCGGCATTAGGCAGGTTGAGACCCGCCTTCAGATGGCCACGCTTGTCAATCCAGGCGGATACTGCCAGTTCCACACGGTGAAAGGAAGATTCCGATACTGAGTCCTCGTTCTCCCGCTGCAGGTCGCTCGCTTCCTCGTTCTTAACGTCTTCCTCGTTTTGCTGGGCTTCTGTCACCTTCTCAGGAGCATTGCAGATAATATAGAGGCAGAAGCAGTCGATCAAATAGAAGATTCCTAACAGTATCATGATGGCGAAGGCAGCCAGCAACGGACCTTGGACGAAAATCATCAGGGGCGCCAGAACGGCCATCATCGCCAGAATATAGATGCTCCACTGCATCCAGTTCAATATTTCTTTTTGGTCGCTATCGTAAAAGTTGGCAACGGCATGGTGAATCTTCTTCATATAGCGTATCTGATGGATGACATAATACAATATGAGAGCGGCAAAGAGGGCGCTGGCACCGATTACCGCCCAAAGCTGGAATGGTGACTCGCCTGAGTCGGAGCCCTCGTCTGCCTTTATGCCGAGGAAGATGAGCGCCAAGGCCAGTATCCAAACCGGAATACCGATGTATTTCTCCTGACGGCTGAGAAATCCCTGACGCTGCAGATTAATGATGGCCAGACTGAAGAGGATTGTACAGGGAATGAAGAAGGCAATATTGAGCATGACAGCATCGCTGACGCCCTGCGAACGCAGACCCAACACCAATTGCAGCAGGAATTGAGTACCCAGGAGGAATGTGCCACCCGCCAGCAGCCACCGCGAGCGGTTGACTACTGGACTGCAAGTGACCCTCCGAGGCTGCAAAATCAGCTTCAGTGTCAAAGCTGTCATCAGCAGGACGGCCGAAAATTGCATGAGTTCAACCTTCATCACTCTTCTCTCCTAAATTTGACCTTTGACGCTGCAAAATTAGGAAAAATCTCTGAAAAGAACAAGAAAAGGTGTGAAAAATGCAACAAAATCCACACCTAATTGCTAAATTTTACACACCTTTATTGTATTTTATACACTTTTACACATACATATTACTTACCTTTGCACCCGAAATAAAACTCAAACCATTAAAAATCTTTTTTTTATGAACAAAAGTACTATTTTTGCTTTTGCTGGCATGATGTTATTTGCCAGCTGTTCAAGGAACATTGAGTATCTTGGCCCTCTGGTAAACGAGCCAACGGCTGAGGAAATCAGTGCAAATGTCGAGAAGGTTTTCGGTGTCACTTTTGACCCAAACCAGGATTGGTGTACCACAACAAATGGTAAGGTGACCATCACCATCAACAACAGTAATTTGAAAGATGTGGAGAAGGTGATGATCCTGACTAAGTCGCCTTTTGGTAACAGAGATGCCAACGGTTCGCTGTCACTTAACGAGACGGAGGCTTCTTTCGGCCAAAGCGTGACACTCTATTACGATGCCCCCAAGATGTATTCAAAGTTGTGGGTTGCCTGTGTGACCAAGAGCGGCGAGTACTTCGCCAAGAGTTTCAACGTTGGCGAGAACCACGTCAACTTCACGTCTGATGAGAAGGCAGGTGCCCGCACGAGAAGTGATGCCGGCAACTTCAACCTTGAGGCTCTGGTACAGAATCTTACCCAGCCCACCATCGCCAGCTCTGAGAGCTCCATCAACAACCAGCGCTGCTCAAACCCCGTGGACCCCTATACCGCTTGGGATGGTACCAATTGGGGAAATGACCTGCTCTACAACCCCTCAAGTCTGAACGAGTTTGTCGTAGACGATTATACTGATGAGTATAAGAGCGATCTGTATGATATGATCTTCAAAGAATACTTGGTCAACAAGAAGGAAAATATTGCAAAGGTGAAGTTGAGCGATTATTTCATCAAGAGCGACAACTATCCTCTTATTACTGAAGGCAAGCCCGTAGTGATGGCGCCCGTCTACAGAAACGACGGTAGGTATCATGAAGTGGAGCATTGCGACCTTTATTATTATTATTTTAAGGACAGCGACCTGCCGACGGGTAGCGATGAAGCTGTGGCCAACTACCTGAAGACCCTGCCTAAGTACAAGGCCATCAATCTGGGATCAATCATTAACGATTCACAAACCCCCTTAGGTAATGACGATATCTACCGCCATAAGGCCTTTGCTCTGGTATACTGGGGTGACGCCAAGACACCTGCCGCTGGTACTGAAGGTCAGTTCACATTCCCTGCAGGCTACAAGTTAGGTTTCATGATCAGGAGCAACGACCCTGCGGCTGACAATAAGACTGGTGAGCTATATTGCGACGGTCATCTGAATGATGCGATTAACACATGGGGTCACTTCGCAACGGCCGGGCTGCAGAACGGCGATCCTCGTATGGCCTGGTTCAAGGCTAACGGCAGAGACTACCTCTGCTGTGAGACGGGTTCCGATCAGGACATCAACGATGTCGTCTTCGAGGTGCTCGGTGGCATCATGCTGCCTCCTCCTCCCGTCATTGACAAGAACATGTACACGTTCTGCTTCGAGGACACGCCTAAGGGCGACTACGACCTCAACGACGTTGTGATCAGAGCTTACAGAAAGAGTGCCACAGAGGTAGTATGGCAGGTCGTAGCCTGCGGTGCCAAGGACGAGGTTTACATCAAGAATATCAATGGTGACGTCATCACTGAGGAAGCAGAAGTGCATGCACTGATGGGCAAGAGTGAAAGAATATTCATCAACACGGAGAACAGGATGCCTGAGACAGAGATTGTTGAAGAGGTTGTGCCAGTACCTGAATCCTTCTCGTTCCTGAACAAGCAGGATCAGCCGTACATCTATGACAAGACCAACAACCATACGACGAGCATTGCCCTTGCCGGTCAGGATCCTCACGCCATCATGGTACCTTATAACTTCCGCTATCCGCTGGAGAAGATCTGCATCAAGAATGCTTATCTCGACTTCAACAAGTGGGGTCAGGGTGCTTACATCACCGACGTAGAAATTGGCAACGAATGGTACCTCTCCCCCGTAGACGGCAAGGTGACCGACGCCAATCCTGGCACGCCAAATATTGATTAATAATACTCCAAGCGCATACAAGCGCACTCGAATTAAGGGGATGGCCAAGGCTGTCCCCTTAATTTATATTTTATAGCGATGAAATCAGGGATTTCTGTAACAATAAGCCATAAAAAACACCAGCTGCATGATTGCGGCTGGTGTCTCACAAGAGAGTTTTAAACTAACCTAACTAATCAATCAATTCCTATATGCGGGATTCTGATATGCTTTCTTTTCCTCGTCGCTCATCTTCATACCGTCGATCTGTCCCTGTGGGATAGGACGGATGTAATAATCAGCGGGGATGGTACGGGTGAATGTCTCCAGATCCTTGTCGGTGTAACCGCTTCCAGCGATGTGGTAGGTGGTAGCACGCTCTGCCCACTTCTGAGTGCGAACGAGGTCGTACCAACGGTAACCCTCACCCCAGAACTCACGGCTGCGCTCATCGAGGATGTAGTCAATCGTGATGGTAGCTGGTGTAGCAGCAACCATCTCGGCGCTGTGATCAGCAGAGAAAGGAGCACGTGCATTCACGCAATAGGTCTGCTTACCAGCACGCTCACGGAGAACATTTACATACTTATAGGCACTTGCATTGTCATTGAGCTTCACAGCAGCCTCAGCAGCGAGGAGGTAGAACTCAGAGAACTTGGCAATGTTCCAAGGACGGGGGCTACCACCGTTCACCTTTGAACCCAAACCACCGGCATTGTCAGTGCGATAAATTCCGATCTTCCAGTTACAGGGGTACTTCTTACGGCTGATATGGTTGACTGCGACAACGAAGTCTGCACGACCTGGCATCTCACCGAAGCCAAGCTTACCATCGGCACCCGTATAGTTGATCTTGCTGTCCTCGCTTTCGGCTACCCAGGTGAAGTAGGCCTCATCGGGCTTTACCTGCATGCCATTAGCACCAAAAACGTAAGCCTCTGCACCGCCGGCTTTGTTCCAGTTGGTAAAATAGCTCAGGGTGAAGGTTGCATCGTAACGGGAGTCGATGGCCTTGACCTCATCTTCCCATACACCGCCCTTCATAAAGGCATCAGCCACAGGAGCCATACGTGTCCAAGGACGTCCGAGACCCTGAACGGCCTCACGCTGAACGGGATTGATCACAGCTCCAGAAGCGGCCTTGGCTGTCATCTCGGTGTAGTTCCAGGTCTCCATCCAGTAAGCGAAGTTCTCAGGAGAACCGCCGCTACCCCAGCCGTAACCAACACCGCCGTTACCATACTTCTCGTCCTCATCGTGATCAGCATAGAGCATAATCTCAGAGTTGCGGTCGTTGGTAGCTACGTTAACATCGTAGAAAGTGGGTTGCAATCCATAAGGTCCAGGATTATCGATGGCTGCCTTAGCCACGTCGTAAGCCTTCTTGAAGTAGCTCTGAGCCTCACTAGAATTACGACTGCACTCGGGATAAGTCGGAATATTATTGGGGTTCTCAAGCCACCATGCGTAGGTCAGGTAAGCCTTTGAGAGATACAGACGGGCCACATTCTTGGTAACCGTACCCGTGAGACGGGGATTCTCCGGCAGATCAGCAACAGCCTTCTCCAGGTCGCTGAAGATAGCGGCATAAACCTCAGGAACGGTGTTACGTACAGAGGTACGAACGGTAGAGGTGTTGAACTTCAGTTCACCAGCACCCAGATCGAGGGGCACGCCACCGTAGGTCTGCACCAACAGGAAGTAGTCGAAGCCACGGAAGAAATAAGCCTCAGCGAGCAGCGAAGCATCGATGCCGGCATCAGCACCGTTCTCAATAATACCACTGGCCGTGTTAATATTGGGGAATGCTGTGCCCCAGATAGAACCGGCGATAGAGTTGTTAGGTGTCATGGAACCGACACCAGAGAGATCGGCATCCTTGAAGTTACCATCGGCAGACTGTGCATAAGTATACTCATCGGTACCAGTCTCCACACTGTTCAGGAAATAACCGTTGCCATAGAAATAGCGCAGGTGGGCATAGAGCGATGTCAGACCGCCCTCGATACCCTTCTTCGTGGTGAAGAATGTCGGGTCGAACTGGCTGCGCGGCTGCTCGTCGAGCACATCGTTGCAGGACGTCATGGTTGTGGAGAGACCACTGCAAACCAAACCCGCAGCAAGAATATATTTGATACTTTTCGTTTTCATAACTATTGTTTTTTTATTATGCATTTTGTATTATTAATTATGCATTAGAACGTCACGTTGATACCGAACATGAAGTTGCGGGTAGCAGGCGTGTTGTAACCAACGATTGGCATTCTGTGCTTGCCTGTGTAACCGTCGATGGCAACAGCCGTATTCTGAGTGGCATAGGAGTTGGTCTCAGGATCAAGTCCGCTCTCATTGTTAAACGGAGAGAAGAGTACAAGCGGGTTCTGGATCGTTGCATAGAGGCGCAGACGGCTGATGCCGAGATCCTTCACAGCCTTCAGGTTCTCGAAGTTGTAACCGAGAGTAATGGCACGGATCTTCAGATAACCGGCATCGAAGTAACCGAGGGTAGAACCATATTTGGGGTTATCACCGCTCTGGATACCACCGGGCTTCGGATACTTGGCACCTGTGTTTTCTGGTGTCCAGTAGTCAACATCCAGCTGTCCACGACGACCTGTCAACATATTCAGGTAACCGTTAGCAGAGTGGATGGCACTGATAAGCTTACCACCAATCTGGAAAGCACCGATTACTGTGAGGTCGAAGCCCTTATAGCCTACAGTCGTATTGAAACCACCAATGAGGTCGGGCTCCATACTCATGATCTGACGATCCTCAGCACCGATCTGACGAGTTGGCATACCATTGGCATCATAATCACCGGTGTACTTCACCTTGATCATACCCAGGTTACCACCTGGCTCCAGAATTTCGAGGTTGGTCTTGCCGTCAGGACCTGTAACAATGTCGCTCTCGTTCCAAAGGCCTTCATACTCATAGTCATAGATGACATCAATAGGATAACCCACGAACCAACGGTTAGCTTCATCTCTCTCCGGCTCCTTTGTTCCGTCGGGCTTAACCACGTCAGCACCCGTCAGCTTGGTCAGCTTGTTGCGGTTTGCATACAGATTGATACCGGCCTCCCAGTTCCAACCATTCTTGTTGTCGATGATGATTCCGTTCAACGTTAGCTCGAAACCTTTGTTCTCAGTGTTACCGATGTTACCCGTGTAGCTGCTTACACCAGAGGTAGAAGGCAGTGAAACATCAAGCAGGATGTCCTTGGTCTTCTGAGTATAGTACTCGAATGATCCAGACAGACGGCCATTGAACAGAGAGAAGTCAAGACCGAAGTTCCAAGTCTTGGAATACTCCCATCCCAGTTCGGGGTTAGGCAGTGCATTCACATAGTAACCTGCCATGTAATTGGTTCCATTACCGAAGTTATAGTTACGAATAGCCAGACCACCGAGGGTAGAATAAGGATTGATACTCTGGTTAGAGGTCTCACCATAACCTACGCGCAACTTCAAGTTGTCAATCCAAGTCAGATCCTCCATGAAGCTTTCACGGGCAATGTTCCAACCAGCGCTGACAGCGGGATATGTGTGCCACTGGTGACCCTTTGCCAAACGTGAAGAAGCGTCGGAACGAAGAGCAACAGAAAGCATATACTTATTATCATAAGAGTACATCACACGACCCATCCAAGACATCAGACCGCTCTGCCAGTAGCTATAATTCGTGAGGTTAGCCTGACCAGTAGCCTTGTCGAGTGCATAATACTGGAAGAAATCGGCAGGAATTTCCTGTGCTGAGGCACCAGTAGACTCGTAAGTGGTCTGCTCGGCAGAATACATGCCAACAACGTTGATGTTGTGCTTCTCAGCGAAGGTACGATCGAAGGTAATCAGGTTCTCTACAGCCCAGTTACGCGTCTGGTTCTCAGAGATACCGCCGCCATTAACGGCATTGGCATCCTTATTATTAACACCTGTTCCGGTAAAGTTACCACCCTTTGAGCTGCGGAAGTTCAGACCGATGTTGATACGATAGCTCAGACCCTCGACCCATGGGCATTTCACCTCACCGAAGAGGGTGTTATATGAACCGATACCCTTGGTTTCGTTGAGCCATACATCCTTGTCGCGCTTTACGGTCTCCTTGGTTACTACGCTCTGATCGTCAGCAGGCAGTGAGATGTAGCGCTTCAGATTTCCGTTCTCATCATACGGACTTGCCAACGGGCTCTTACTCAGAACACCATACATGTCGTTCACACCCTCTGTCTTATTATAGCTATTATTGGTATTCAGACCGAAACGGAACCATTCACCAACCTTTTGGTCGAAGTTACCACGAACAGAGATACGGTTATACTGCTCAGTGGGAACCACCGATTCATCGTGATAATAACCAGCACCGAAGCTATAACTACCGCCGTTGGTACCACCAGCGACACTCACGTCGTGATTATGACCAACACCTGTCTGGTAGTACAGATCCTGCCAGTCTGTATTTGTATTCTCATTCTCATCAAGAGAGTTCTGATAGAGTCCTGCTGCCTGACGGAACTTCGAGAAGGTAGGACCGTCCATCATCGGATACTTCTTGAAAATCTTCTTGAAACTTACATAACCGTTATAGGTTACCTTAGCAGGAGCACCCTGACTACCCTTAACGGTAGTGATGATGATGACACCATTAGCACCACGAGAACCGTAGATGGCGGTAGCAGAGGCATCCTTCAAGATATCCATCGACTTAATGTCAGCGGGATTAATATCTGAAAGCTGTCCCATGAAGGGAATACCGTCAAGCACGATCAGCGGGTCGTTTGAAGCTGTCAGTGAGCGCTGACCACGAATACGAATCTGCATCTCGGCACCTGGCTTAGAAGAAGTCTGTGTCATGAGCACACCAGCTACACGACCCTGAAGAGCCTGAGCAGCGTTGCTGGCTGCAATCTGATTCAGTTTCTCACCACCGATGTTGGCCACAGAACCCGTCACGGCCTCACGACGCTGGGTACCATAACCAATCACAACCACCTCGTTCACAAGGTGACCGTCTTCCTTAAGGTTTACAACTACATTGTCACCGGCTTTGATTTCCTGGGACTCATAGCCCACATAAGAGATGACGAGCGTTGCGCCCGGCTTGACATTAAGCGAGAAGTTACCGTTGAAATCGGTAACAGTACCATTGTTGGTACCTTTCTCCATAACCGTGGCACCAATCAGCGGACCCTGAGAGTCTGCCACATGACCGGATGCCTGCTTCGTTTGCTGTACGGAAGCCACTGATTCAGTAGCTGCCGAAGCCTGTTGTGCAGAGATCATACCCATAAAGCATAATCCAACACATAAGGCTGTTTTCTTTGCTTTGAAACTCATACGTTTTTTGTTAGTTAAAAATAAGTTGTTTGATCAGAAATTCTGGTCGCAAAATTACTATCTTTTAACTAACAAGGCTTTCACGTATGTTTCGTTTCATTGTCTATTTGTATCTGACTGCATATTTTGCTCAATATAGTCAGAAGGCGAGACGCCAAACTGCTTTCTGAAGACGGTTGAGAAATGCGCCAGCGTACTGAATCCGACGGCATAGGCCACCTG
>Ga0326513_10002278_pt1 | contig 14217 bp, 12 predicted proteins | sample 2_2465_0518_D_FD_203654 | JGI IMG/M metagenome (GOLD analysis project Ga0326513, IMG submission 203654) | Bovine rumen microbial communities from UC Davis, California, United States - 2_2465_0518 | ecosystem: Host-associated > Mammals > Digestive system > Stomach > Rumen | place: USA...
CTACAAGGTATGTACATTTTTTAAATTTGTACATATTATGTTTGGCTTCCTCAGACGAGGAAGCTGTCGATTGTAAATTGACGGTACGGCAATTTACCTTTTATAAATCGACTGAAGGAGGGAAAAAACTATAAATTAGATGAATTATTCGATTACTATGTAATTAACCTATATTACATAATCATCCCCACAAACCCAAATTTGTTGAATTGTTTTTAGATTAGCATAATCAAAATTGAAAAAACTAAATTTATTTAACTAACCTTTACGCACAATAAGAATTAAAAAAACAAACGCAAAAACACCCACCAAAACGGTGGGTGTAATTTTATGTTTCATTAAAAAACTAAGATTTAAATGCCCTCAAGGGATTTATTAAGGAATGCTTTAGTTTTCTCTGACTTAGGATTATCAAATACTTCTTCAGGTGTACCGAATTCTTCAATAACACCGTCAGCCATAAAGATAACCTTATCGGAAATATTCTTTGCAAAGCTCATTTCGTGAGTAACAACAATCATTGTGTTGTCTGTACTTTTAAGACCTTGAATAACCTTTAGCACTTCACCGGTAAGTTCAGGGTCAAGTGCTGATGTTGGTTCATCAAAACAAAGAATATCAGGATTCATTGCCAATGCTCTGGCAATTGCAACTCTCTGTTGTTGTCCACCGGAAAGCTGACAAGGATAATGCTCTATTCTATCTGTTAGTCCAACTGTTTCAATTAATTCTCTACCATGCTTTTCAATGTTTTCCGGAGTGTCAATCTTCATTAGTGATGGTGCAAGAGTAACATTCTTTAGAACATTGTACTGTGGAAATAGGTTAAAGTTTTGGAATACAAGACCAAAGTGCAGTCTGTTCTTTCTGATTTCATCTTCCTTATATTTTTTGTTCTTTGAACCGTCAAAAATTTCTTTACCATTTACAGAAATAGTACCATTCTCAGCAGTTTCTAGGAAGTTAAGGCATCTTAGTAAAGTTGTCTTACCACTACCTGATGAACCGATAATAGAAAGTACTTCACCCTTTTCAAGTGAAAAGTCAATACCTTTTAGAACCTCTGTTTTACCAAAACTTTTTCTTAAATTTTTTACTTCTAATATAGCCATAGTTAACTCCTGAAGTAACTTAGTTTTTTCTCAATAAAGTTAAAGAGAATTGTAAGTAGTCCTGAGAAAATCAAGTAGAAAGCACCTGTATAGAATAGTGGCCAAATTAGACCATCAGTTTTGATATATACCTGTGCAGTCCAAATAATTTCATATACTGCAATAATTCTTGCAAGAGAAGTATCCTTTACAAGAGTAATGATTTCGTTACTCATTGGTGGCACAATTCTCTTGATAACCTGTAGTAACACAATCTTAAAGAAAATTTGTGTTTTTGTCATACCAAGAACTTGACCTGCCTCATACTGACCCTTTGAAATTGACTCAATACCACCTCTGTAAATTTCTGAGAAGTAGCAAGAATAGTTAATTACAAATGCAAGTAGTGCTGCTGAAAATCTTGGTAGCAGTCCTGTATTTAGGATAAGACCGGGACCGTAATATACAATTATTAATTGAAGTAGTAGTGGTGTACCTCTGATAATCCAAACGAAGGTACGAACCAACCACCTTAGTGGTTTGAACTTACTCATTGAGCCAAAACAGATTATTAAGCCAAGTGGTAGTGAAAATAAAAGTGTCAATCCAAATAGCTGAAGTGTAGACAAAAATCCGTTTAATAGGTCAAGAGTGATAGATAGAAAATCGCTCATTTATTTATCATTCCTTATGTATTACTTACAAAGTGCAACATTATATTTCTTAGATAGCTTTTCAAGTGTGCCATCCTTAGTTAAGTCCTTAATGTACTGATTGAACTTTTCTGTCATATCAGATTTCTTACGGAAACCAACACCGTATTCTTCCTTAGTTAGAGATAGGCTGTGACCAAGTGTTTCATAGCTTGTACCCTTACCTGTCATAGCGTCAGCCATTGTGCTGTCAATAATACAAGCATCAACAGAACCTGACTTAACTTCTAGAAGTGTATCACTCTGTGCTGATACAGGAGTATACTTTAGGTTGTTATCCTTAGCAGCAGCTTCACCTGCAGAACCTGATTCAACTGCAAACTTTAGCTTTGAAAGTGACTTAACATCCTTGTACTTGTTAAGTTCATCCTTCTTCATAACAACAACCTGTTCATTCTTAGCATAAGCATCAGTAACACTTGTGTTCTTCTTAACTTCATTTGTGATTGTCATACCGTTCCAAGCACAGTCAATTGACTTTGTGTTAAGTTCCATAAACTTGTTATCCCAGTCGATTTCAATAAACTTAACCTTAACGCCCATTTTCTTACCGACAGCCTGAGCAAATTCTGTATCAAAACCTGTCCAGTTGCCCTTATCGTCTTTATAGTTCATTGGAGCATAGTCTGTAATACCTACAACCAATTCACCCTTATCCTTGATGTATTCATAGTCAGAGCTTGAACTGCCACAAGCAGTAACAAGCACAGCCATAACTGCACATAATACTAATGCTAATACTTTTTTCATTGTTGTACCCTCTTTTACTTTTTTATTTTTTATTGTTGGAAACCATTTTCTTATATCTTCTATTATTAATTGCCAACAAAGTACCTAAGCCTAAAACTAAAAATGCAAATAACTTTTTCATAATAATACTTCCTTTACAAATTCATTTCAAACTTACCTACCTATTTTACTTTATTTCGCTAAACTTGTAAAGTGGTAATTTAGCAAAATTTAAAGAATTAGGTCACTTCTTTTTTACATCACATACAAAAATTACGGAAAATTCTTTCATTTTTATGATGTTGTTTTATTTGTAAAAGAATATTGTGCCTGTATACCCTATTGAATTAGTTTTTTTAATTCTTGTAAATAAAAACCGGTTTTATAAATTTGGGTTTTTCAATTTTGTCTGTTGGTAAAGTTGAGAATGATAAATTAGGGTTTGTGGGGATGTAGTATTGTAAAAAATGTAAACTATGTCATTGTATGAACTGTAAATTATGTGGTTACACAATTTATATTATAACGATATTTTGTAGTATAAACAGTATCAATTTTTATATCATATTATGGCTCACAGTCGTAGGGGCGAACATCGTTCGCCCGTTAAAAAAGTGTGATACCTATGGGATTTTTGTCCTATGATGAAATTTAAAATTACAATTATTTACAAAGGACAAAATGCCAATATAGAGGCTAGTTTGTAACGGGACATCAATGATGTCCCCTACAACTGTGAGACATAGTTTTTATATTATTTTAGGTGCATATTCTTACTATAAATTTTTCTTTATAGCCGATTGAATTTAAAAGAAATTTTACTTTACACTCAATAAAAATTAAAAGACAAACCCAAATTTGCAAAACTAATTTATCGTAATACAGAAACAAAATTGAAAGCCCTAATTCGCAGAGATAAATTATTATAACCCACAATTGAAATTGAAAAACTAAATTGTATTATTATTTATAACCCTTTACCATAAAATATAAAAACATATTATCGGTTTAGTTACATAGATAAAGATAAAGAGTTTATAATGCTAAATATGCATAACAATATAGCTAAAAGGGATAAATTGCATAGGGATACATATTGATAAAACTGAGAAGATAATGGATAATAATATTTAGGAAACAGAATATTATAACTTAGCTAAATAACATAGTAATATAGCTTATAAGAAACAAATATAATAACACAACTTAGAAAAATACAATTTAGCGAAAGAATAATATAGCAACACAGTAAAACATCTTGGCTACAAAAATAAAGAATAGAGATGATTAATTAATGGGAAAAATCAAAAGGAAATACACATTAGGGGAAGAAATTTTTTCTTCTGTCAGCCATGGTGTGGGAGCTTGTTTGTCCATAGCAGGTACAGTTGTTTTGCTTGTATTTTCGGTTATATACGGAAATGCATTGGCAGTTGTCAGTTCGGCAATTTACGGTGCATCACTGATAATTCTTTACACAATGAGTACACTGTACCATTCATTTACAAATGAAAAGGTAAAGCATTTTTTTCAGATAATGGACCACAACACAATATTTTTGCTTATAGCCGGTACATACACACCGATTACTCTGTATATTCTTGGTGGTGTTACAGGTTGGATACTGTTTTCTGTTGTGTGGGTTGCATCAATTATCGGCATAACACTAAATTCAATTAATATGGAAAAGGCAAAGATTCCCTCACTGATTTGTTACATTGCTACAGGCTGGGTTATTATTTTCGCCATAAAACCACTAATTGCAAAAGTACCTTTCCTTTCTGCATTATTCCTTGTACTTGGTGGTGTAATTTATACTGTGGGTGTTGTATTTTATGTAATTAAAAAGGTAAAATACTTCCATCCCATATGGCATATCTTCACTGTACTTGGCAGTGCATTTCACTACTTCTCAATCTTAATAGCAATTATAAAAATGTAAAAAGTAAGGCTGATAAAATTTAATATTACTATTGGATATAATAAAACCCGAGAATCACTTTTGTGACTCTCGGGTTTTTGTTGTGATTATAATTTATTCAATAATTTTATTCTGATTTATCAGATGTATCCATATTTTTCAAAGCATATTCACAAGCCTGTAACACGAAACTAGAGAAAGTAACATCTTGGTTTGCTATAACGGTTTCGATTTCTTGTATCAGAGGTAGAGGAAATCTAATTGTTTTATTTTCTGATTCTTTTCTATTTTGTTTTAATTGAAAAGCCATATGAACACCTCCTATATACTAACTATTATATTGCATTTTAAATAAATTATATGCACTGAAATAAGCAAATAAAAATGCAATGCAAAATATATTGCATTTTGCATATTATTGTATTATAATATTAGTAAATCGGGATTTTTAGCTAAATAATTATATTAATGCTGAAAAAGTTAAAAGGAAAAGGTGAAAATTATGTTTTGTAAAAATTGTGGAACACAAAATAATGATGAAAGTAAATTTTGCATTTGTTGTGGTCAAGAACTGACAAATTATGATGGCACAAATGATTGTGTTGCTATGGAAAGTGTAAAAACAAAGAAGAAAATAATTATTCCAATAGCTATAATCTTATCTTTGGTTGTGATAATCGGTTTAGTGTTGATTTCTGTTTTTAGGTCAAGTACACCTAATATAGACAGACTAAAAAGTGATTTTTCTTATGAGATTATAGGTGAAAAGAAATATTCAATTAATACATTTGATGTTGTATCTGAAACGGAAAACGGTGATAATCAATACAAAGCTATTGTAAAGGTTGTGTATGGTGATAAAGAAAAAGAATATCATAGACAGTATGAATTTAATTATGTTAAGTATAAAAAATGGTCTTTAAAGGATTTGAATAATTATAAAAAGATTGATTGGTATATAGTTCCTAAGATTGCTCCTTCTGCATCTGATTATACATATCAATGCAAGGAGGCAATTACTCTAGCAAGTCAAGCTGATAAATTTACCCCTGAAAACGATAAAACAACTGTTGATTTAAGTGCAGGTAAAGCGACTTTTGTTTTTAGTGTTGAAAAGAATACAAAAATCAAAAAAATCTCAGGAGAAATTAATTTTGATTATGAGTTTAACAAATATACAGGGGATTGGGAGTTGGCACATTACTCAAATGCTGATTCTTACAAAGAAGAGTTTAATTTGTTGAATACTTGGAGTGGAAAAGGATGTCCCGGTTCATTAGATCCAAGTTATTGGGATGATAAAAATACACATGTATTTAATCTAAAAATTACGAAATTTGATGAAAAATCAGCAGAAGGTGAATTGTCATTTGACGATGAAAAATACAAACTTAAAGGGACTTTGGAGGATGATAATTCTATTTCACAAGTTTATATAAATTTGTATGATGAAGAAAATGATATATATGTTGGCATTACTATAAATTATGATGGCAGTGCAACTGCTAATATTGATACTAATTATGACCCTGAACAAGTGCTTCATTTTGGATATGACAAAACAGAGTTTAATGATGTTAAAATGTCTATGAAATAATAAATTAACAGTGTAATAGGAGAAGTGTGTAATGAATATATCAAGAAAAGTAGTTCTATTTGTTTTAATGATAACGGTTCTTATTTGCAGTAGTGCCTGTGGTAATAATGATACAGTAGAAAACGCTACTGCCGATGAGAATATAACAACAGAATATAGTACAGAAAATACTACAATTTCCGAAACAACCCAAAGTTCTACTACAAATACAACCATAACAGACCCAACAACAGAACCTACGACACAAACTACAAATACAAAGACTGAACCAAAAACACAACCTACTTCAAAAAATATTGTTTCAACTAATAAGTATAAAACTCGTTATCAAGAGGTAAATATGGTTACATATCCTACTTTTGTTTTTAATTATTCTGATAATTGGAGAGTAACACAAGAAGAATGCAATCAGGAAGAAGAAAAGGTTGTACTTGAAAATAATAATGGAGTAAAAATTACTTTTTTACATTATTCAAATAAGATACAAAACGGTGGCAGTACAATATCTATGAGAAAAGATAAAATAAGTAAGGTATCTTTATCTCGTTTTGTGCCGGGTAAGGTTCAAGCAACCGATTACAGTTCACTTGGAGAATTTATGGTTGCTAAGATAAAAACAATAGGTGAGCTAAATATGAAACTTGACAGTGAATATAAGCCTATTGACGGTAATGTTTCTTATGCAGTTCTTCCTATTAGTGAAATTGGTACAAGAAGTGATGTTAGAAATGATGTTAGTGGCGAATATTCATTCTGGTATGCAAGTACAATTTCCTTTACTGCTACTTCTGCTAATAATACATTTACAGAGCAAGAAGAAAGAGAAGTTATATCAATACTACATAGTTTTAGATTAGCATAGATAAACATAACTTAAATAAATAAAAATCCGACAGCAGTTCACTTTGCTGTCGGATTTTTTATGTTTGTAATTATTTATTTTTGCTAAAATTATTTTTCAAGAGCTTTCTTTAGTTCTTCTACCTTATCGGTATCTTCCCACTTAACATTAAGGTCTGTTCTGCCCATATGACCATAAGCAGCAGTAGGTAGGAACTTAGTATTACGAAGGTTAAGTTCTTCAATAATAGCAGCAGGACGGCAATCAAATACTTTCTTAACTGCAGAAGCAATTTCACTGTTGCTATACTTACTTGTACCAAAAGTATCTACCATAATAGAAACAGGCTTAGCAACACCGATTGCATAAGCAAGTTGTACTTCACATCTACTTGCAATACCTGAGGCAACAATGTTCTTAGCAATATATCTTGCATAGTAAGCAGCACTACGGTCAACCTTAGTTGGGTCTTTACCTGAGAATGCACCACCACCGTGACGACCATAACCACCGTATGTGTCAACAATAATCTTTCTGCCTGTTAGACCTGAGTCACCGGCAGGACCACCGATAACAAATCTGCCTGTTGGGTTTACAAGAATTCTTGTGTCATCTGTTAGTAGATTTTCAGGGATAATTGGCTTAATAACATACTTGATTAAATCATTTCTAATCTGTTCAAGTGTAACATCTTCATCATGCTGAGTAGAGATAACAACTGTGTCAATGCTAACAACCTTGCCCTCTTCATAAAGAGCAGTAACCTGAGTTTTGCCGTCAGGACGAAGATAATTTAGTGTACCGTTCTTTCTAACCTCAGTTAACTTCTTAGCCAGTTTGTGAGATAGTGAAATAGTTAGTGGCATTAGTTCTTCTGTTTCGTCACAAGCATAACCAAACATCATACCCTGGTCACCTGCACCAAACTGATTGTACTTGTCTTCTTCACCGTCTTTTAGTTCGTAACTTTCGTTAACACCCATTGCAATATCAGGTGACTGTGTTGTAATCATATTGTTGATTTTGCAGTTGTGACCGTTAAATAGAAGTTCATCTCTGTCATAACCGATTTCGTTAATAACATTTCTTGTAACTGCTTCATAATCAACTTTAGCAGTTGTACTGATTTCGCCCATAATGTTTACGATACCGGCAACTGCTGTTGTTTCACAAGCTACATGAGCCATATTATCTTGTTCAAAAATTGCATCAAGAATTGCGTCACTAATCTGGTCACAAACTTTGTCAGGATGTCCTTCAGTAACTGATTCTGATGTAAATAAATACTTTCCCATATCTATACTCCTTTTCTTATATTTCTTACCACAAAAAAAGCCACCATAAAAGATGGTGGCTTAATACTCATCTTTCGGTTATACCGCAGGAATTAGCACCTTGCTTTTCGCAGGTTGCCGGACTTCATAGGGCCTGTCCCTCAGTCGCTCTTGATAAGAAAATATTTAATTTTTCTACCTTCATAGTGTAACACATAGTAAATATAATGTCAACTGTCGGAATAAATTGTCAGTTATTCTGCTGAAGAAGTGCTTTCAGAAGTAGGTTCTGTTGTGCTTTCTGCTACACTTTCTGTAGTATTTTCTTCAGTAGAGTTTTCTTCTGTGTTAATGGATGGGTTTGTGTTGTCATCATCCATTGTTTCAAAGTTACCACCGTAGTTGTTAACAATTTCAACAACCTTGTTGTATGTAGAAGCATTTGCATCATTGTTGATTAGAGATATTGTAGGGTCTGTTTCCTTTGACAATCTGTTATTTAATTCATCAACACTACTTAGCACTTCACCGTTATATGTTACTGTATCACCTGAAACAGTAATTGCAACAAGTGTTTCGTGGATTGAAGTGGAAGAAGTAGGTTCTGCACTGTCTGACATAGGTAGTAGGTTTTGAATATCTTCCTTAGTTGGAATGTGTCCAAAGTAAGCGTAAACACCACCACATAAAGCACCTAGGATAATAATGATAACAACAAATGTTTTTAGTCCTGTATGCTTTTTCTTTTCGGAATGGCCTTTATTTTTGTCACTTTTCTTAGAAGATTTTTCAGCTTTTCTGTCACTTGATTTACTGTTATCTCTTCTGTTACTGCTGTGACTTTCGTGACTAATGTGACTATCGTGGCTACTGTGTCCTCTGTCCTTTTTCTTAGACTTTTTCTTTTTGTCCTTAGAACCTTTGGAACTTTTACTGCTTGAACTTCTGCTACCTGAACTGCCGGAACTTCTGTTACTTCTGCTTTCACCACTATCGTTAGTATCAGCAGAGTAACTGCCCTGTGGTTCTTTAGTTTCAGGTGTAACTTCTTCAGTTTCTATATTTTCAGCATATGTATTTCTTCTAGGGCTATTGCTCTTTAGTTCTCTTGAAGAACTGTTGTCAAATACATATTCATCTTCGTTATTATCAATAGGTTCATCACTAAAGAAGTCAATCTGTTGTTTTGCTTTTCTTTGTTCGGCTAAGATTTTGTCAACTTCATCATCAATGTTAGTCATATCAGTTTTGAAGTCATCAAAAGATGTTTCTTTGTTTTCATCTTCAAAATAGCCGTGTGTACCTTTTTTTGCCATACTATCAACTCCTTTAATCAAATATATCACATTTTTGTGATTACTTCAACTGTTATTGTGTGTTCTTTTTTTGAAAAAATTAGGGAAGTTACATAGAAACTGTAACTTCCCTTTGTGTTAAAGTGATAAATTTTTAAGATACTTTATCAAACTGACTGTTGTATAGGTCTGCATAATAACCACCCTTTGCAAGTAGTTCTTCATGAGTACCTTGTTCAACAATGTCCCCATCTTTCATAAATAGGATTAAGTCAGCATTCTTGATTGTTGAAAGTCTGTGAGCAATAACAAAACTTGTTCTGCCTTCCATTAGGTTATCCATAGCCTTTTGGATAAATGCCTCTGTTCTTGTATCAACTGAAGAAGTAGCTTCATCAAGAATAAGAATCTTAGGGTCGGCAAGAATTGTTCTTGCAATAGTTAATAACTGCTTTTGACCTTGGCTAACATTAGATGCTTCTTCATTTAGAACCATATTATAGCCATCAGGTAGGTGCTTAACAAAGTCATCAACATGAGCAGCCTTTGCAGCTTTTACAACATCTTCATCACTTGCATCCAACTTACCGTAACGAATGTTCTCCATAATTGAACCTTTAAATAGCCATGTATCTTGAAGAACCATACCGTAAAGTTCTCTTAGTTCTCTTCTGTCAAAGTCATTAATGTTGTGTTCATCAACTAAGATGCTACCACCGTTTAGGTCATAGAATCTCATCAGTAGCTTAACCATTGTTGTTTTACCTGCACCTGTAGGGCCAACAATAGCAATCTTCTGACCTTGCTTAACTTTAGCTGAGAAGTCGTGAATAATAATTTTGTCCTCGTTGTAACCGAATTTTACATGGTCGAATGTTACATTACCTGTGATTTCATCAACAGTAACATTTTCACCGTTAGGCTTTTTGCAATGGTTTTCAGCCTCTTGTGACTCTTCCTTTTCACCGATAAATTCAAAAATTCTTTCAGCTGATGCAGTCATTTGCTGAATCATATTACTTACTTGAGCAAGTTGCTGAATAGGCATTGTAAACTGTCTTACATACTGAATAAATGACTGAATGTCACCAACTGTAATTGTACCTTGAATAGCTAGGTAGCCACCAAGCACTGCAATTGCACCGTAAGCTAAGTTACCGATTACCTGCATAATAGGACCTGCTAAACCTGAGAAGAACTGGCTCTTCCATGCTGATTTATAAAGCATATTGTTGGACTTTTCAAATTCTTCAACATTTCTGTCAACTGTGTTAAAAGCCTGAACAATGTTAACACCACTGATTGTTTCTTCAACTTGACCGTTAACATGACCTAGGTAATCTTGCTGATTTCTAAAGTGTTTCTGAGAAATCTTGAAAATAAGTGAAATAAAGATTAGTGCAACCGGTAGAATAACTAAGGCAATAAGTGTCATCATCCAGTTAATACTAAACATCATATATAGCACACCGATAATTGTTGAAATTGATGTTACTGCCTGAGTTGCAACCTGGTTTAAACTTGTGCAAAGAGTATCAACATCATTTGTGATGATAGATAGTGTTTCACCTGTTTGGTGTCTGTCAAAGTAGTTCATAGGAAGAAGATTGATTTTGTATGAAATATCTCTTCTTAATCTATAACCAACCTTCTGAGTTACTGTACTCATTAGGAAGTTCTGAACAAAACCACAAACTGAACTTGTAATATAGATACAAAGCAGTCCGATTAAGATACCGGCAATTTTACCGAAATCAATACCTGAACCACCGGAATACTTACTCATAATTCCGTTGAAAAGTTCTGTTGTTGCATTACCTAAAATCTTAGGTCCTATAACATTGAAAACTGTACTTGCAATGGCGAAAATTACAACAATGAGTATGGCAAACTTGTAGTTGCCGATATATTTAAAAAGGCTTTTGATAGAACCCTTAAAGTCTTTTGCTTTAGCTGTTCCCATCATTCTTCCTTGTGGACCTCTACCACCTCTAGGTCCTCCCATAGGCATAGGCATTACTGTAATTCCTCCTTTGACAACTGACTTTCTGCAATGTCACGATAAACCTGACAGTTTTTCAGTAGTTCTTTGTGTGTACCCTTACCAACGATTTTACCGTTGTCAAGTACAAGTATCTGTTCAGCATTTAGAACTGTGCTGATTCTTTGAGCAACAATAAGGATTGTGCTATTCTTAATATTTTCGCTAAGTGCCTTTCTTACTGCAACATCAGTCTTAAAGTCCAGTGCTGAGAAACTGTCGTCAAAGATTAGCACTTCAGGTTCATTTGCAATAGCTCTTGCAATTGATAGTCTCTGTCTTTGACCACCGGAAACATTAGTACCACCTTGGCTAATGTGTGTTTCATATTTCTTAGGCTTTTCATTGATAAATTCTGTTGCGTGAGCAATCTCTGCTGCTTTTTCAATTTTTTCCATTGGTAGGTCTTCATTTGCAAAAGCAATGTTGGACTTAATAGTACCTGAGAATAACATACCTTTCTGTGGTACATAACCGATTTTATCTCTTAAATCAGTTAATTTAACATCCTTAATATCTTGACCGTCAACTGTAACAGAACCCTTAGTTGTATCGTAAAATCTTGGGATAAGGTTGATAAGTGTACTCTTACCACTACCTGTTGAACCGATAATAGCAGTAGTTTCCCCAGGCTTTGCAGTAAAGCTAATATCCTTTAGTACAGGTTCTTCTGCTCCCGGATAAGTAAAAGTTACATCCTTAAATTCAACAACACCCTTTTGCTTTTCTTCAAACTGCTTAGGGTTTTCAGGGTTGTGGATTGTAATTTCTGTATCGTAAATTTCACCAAGTCTTTTTGCTGAAACAAATGCTCTCGGAATCATAATACTTGCCATACAAATCATTAGGAATGACATAATAATCTGCATTGTATATTGGATATATGCCATAATGTCACCAACCTGCATATTACCTGCATTAGTTTCATTAGCACCAACCCAAACAATAAGTACTGTTGTACCGTTCATAATGAACATCATAGCCGGCATCATAATTGCCATAACTCTGTTGACAAATAGGTTAGTCTTTGTAAGAGTTTTGTTTGCATCATCAAATCTTTCATTTTCGTGGTCTTCACGGCTAAATGCTCTGATAACAGGTAGACCTGTAAGAATTTCTCTTGATACTAGGTTTACCTTATCAACCAACTTTTGAAGTGCAGTAAACTTTGGCATTGCTATTGTCATTAGTGTTGCAACAAGTACAAGGATAACACCAACTGCTAATGCAATAACCCATACCATACCGGAACTCATATTAGTTACCTTTAGTAATGCACCGATACCTAAGATTGGAGCATAGATAATCATTCTTAGCATCATTACAATAACCATCTGGATTTGCTGAATATCATTTGTACATCTTGTAATTAGGGATGCATTACTAAATTTGTTTGATTCACTTGCTGAGAAGTTGATAATTTGGTTATATGCATGACTTCTAATATCCTTAGAAAATCTAGCACCGATAATTGATGCAAGTAGAGAAACAGCAATCATACATACAAAGATTACACCGGCATAACCAAGCATTAATGTACCTGCTTTAAATAGGTAATTCATTCTTACTTGGTCGGTATCAACACCGGCAGACTTCATAAGACTTTCTGTATATGGTGTTACAACCTGTGTGATTGTGTCTTCCCCAAGTTTGTCAAATGCCTTTAGCTTGTCGTTCATTACATCGGTAATTTGACTCATAGTGTTTTCGCTGAATAAAGGCAAAATCTCAAACATATCAACTGAGTCACCCTTTTGGGACTTCTTGTTGATTTCCATAAACTTCATTTGGTTTTCAGGTGTCATTTCTTTAACACCCTTTTCCATAATCTTTTGGAAGTCCTTGTTGTCAATCTTGCCACTTACTGAGTCGGAAGAAAGTTCGCCTTTCTCACCTTTTTCTAACATATAAGTGATAAGCATAGGCTTTGTTAGCTTATCGGCAAGTTTATCGGCGTTTTCATCGCTGATATTTTCCTTTAATGTAAGAATATCTTTGTTTTTGTACTTCTCACTTTTATACTGAGAATTTACAAAGTCTTTGTCATTTTTTTCCATAAAAAGCTCTATTTTATCCATTTCGCTTTTTGGAGCTTTATCCGGTGTAACAGTTTCAATACCGGACTGCTGAATACCAACATTGACAATATTACTCATATATGTTGGCAATGATAAGTCACAATAAGCCTGAATTACTAGCAAAATTACAACGAAAATAATAGGAATGATTGCAGGTTTAAAGTGCTTTAGTAACTTCTTCAATATATTCACCTCTTATTTAGTTCAGTATATAGATTTTAACACTATTTAAGGATATGTACAATGTATATTTTAAATTCAATGTTCATTATTTTGCACAAGAAATAAACCGTTTAGTTGTACATAATGCCGAAAATAATAATCATTTCTGTTTTATTGATATTTATTTTAAGTTATGGCTATTCTTAACAATTATTTTATTGAAAAATAACATATATAATTCTATACTAGAATAAAAATATGAATAAAATGTGATATTCTATCTTTAATTAAGAAAGAGAGGCATTAATTATGATTAAAGAAGTAACAAAAGATATTACATATGTTGGTTGTGATGATAAAACTCTTGATTTGTTTGAAAGTCAGTATATAATTCCTAACGGTATTGCATATAATGCTTATGTAATTATGGATGAAAATATTGCACTTATTGATACAGTTGATAAAAGAAAAACCG
>Ga0326513_10002279_pt1 | contig 14216 bp, 10 predicted proteins | sample 2_2465_0518_D_FD_203654 | JGI IMG/M metagenome (GOLD analysis project Ga0326513, IMG submission 203654) | Bovine rumen microbial communities from UC Davis, California, United States - 2_2465_0518 | ecosystem: Host-associated > Mammals > Digestive system > Stomach > Rumen | place: USA...
CCGCCGCATCAGCTCCGCTCAGGGCGCATAAGCCTGTATAAAAAGCATTCCGTCCGGAATGTCGCTTCCGCTGTGTCCGGGCAGTATTGAGGGGGCGTCTCTTCTTTGAGGCGCCCCGCATCGCGGGGTTTGAATTTCCGCCGAATCCAATCATTTTGTGGTTGCTTTGGTCAGATGTCCCAATATTTTGTTTCCCTGCCCCTCGGAATTTTGGTATGCAGGAAAGCGAAAATGGTTGACTTGCTTCGCGGGCTGGGCTATACTTTAACAGGTTGCGGAGCGTTGCTCCGTGAATCGAAATCTATATTGATAGGAGATTGAAAGATGAAGCACTCCCTGCGTATCATCACCCTGGTCCTGGCTCTCGTGATGGTCTTCGGTCTGACCGCCACCGCCTATGCCGCCGACCGTCCCCACTTCGACAAGCTGACCCTTGAGTTTGTTCCCTCCAAGGACGCAGACGTCATCATCGCCGGCACCGCCAACCTGCCCGAGCTCGTACAGGCAGAGATGGCCAAACTCGGCTATGACATTGACGAAGTCGACATCACCGTCGGCACCAACTACGACGCCACCGGCGAAGCCATGGCTGCCGGTGCCATTGACCTCGGCTGGCTGCCGGGCGGCACCTATGCCCTCTACTCTGACGACACCGAAGTTCTCCTGACCGCAACCCGCAACGGTCTGAGCAACGACAGCGAGAATCCCGCCGACTGGAACGGCGAAGAAAATGCCACCCAGAAGAACGGCCCGCAGGTCACCTTCTACCGCTCTCTGATCTACGCCACTCCTTCCGAGTACGGCAAGAAGCTCGCCGAGAAGGTCAACAACGGCGAGAAGCTCACCTGGGAAGATCTCGACGGCGCCAAGTGGGCCGTGCAGAAGACCTCTTCCTCCGCCGGCTACATCTATCCCACCATGTGGCTCATGGAAAACTATGACGGCAAGAAGATCTCCGATCTCTCCAATGTCATCCCCATTGACTCCGGTTACGGCACCGCCTTCTCCTACGCCGCTGCCGAGCAGGTCGATGTGATCGTCTGCTATGCCGATGGCCGCAACGACTACGAGGCCTCCTGGACACTGCCCACCGATCAGCAGGATGAGACCGGCAAGCAGGGCATGGGCCGCAGCGAAAGCATCTGGAACGAGCTGAACGTCATCGGCGTGACCGAAGGGATCTACAACGACACCGTCGCCATCTCCAAGGAGAGCCCCTTCTACACCGACGAGCTCAAGGCCGCTCTGCAGGATTGCTTCATCAACATCATCAATACCGACGAAGGCAAGGCCATCTTCGACGTCTACAGCCACACCGGCTATGCCAAGGCTGTCGATTCCGACTATGACGGTGCCCGCGCCGCTCTGACAGCCGTTGACGGCTGATCCCGGCAAGTCTTACCTCGGGCTCTGTAACTTTGTGCTACAGAGCCCATTTTTTGATAAACGAAAGCGTTGAGCGGCAGAACGCCTCTGCCGCTGACCGGTTTCCCTTATCCTAAGCATACTTTATTCAGCCAAAAGGAGCGAGCCGCCGCATGATTGAGTTTAAGAATGTCTACAAGACCTACCCCAACGGCTTCACAGCATTGAAGGACATCAACCTTCAGATCGAGCAGGGTGAATTTGTCGCCATTATCGGTCTGTCCGGTGCAGGAAAGTCTACGATCCTGCGCTGTATCAACCGCATGCACGATGTGACCAAGGGCACCCTGACCGTTGACGGAGTGGATGTGAATTCCCTTCGCGGCAAGGAACTTCGCCGCTATCGCCGCAAGGTCGGTATGATTTTCCAGAGCTTCAACCTTGTCAACCGCAGCACAGCCATCAAAAATGTTTTGACCGCGGATGTTCCTGACATGGACTTTTTCCGGGTACTTTTCGGCATTTTCTCCAAGGATCAGAAAATGCGCGCACTGGAGAGCCTGGATAAGGTCGGAATTCTGGACAAGGCCTATACCCGCTGCGATCAGCTCTCCGGCGGCCAGCAGCAGCGCGTCGCACTGGCCCGCACCCTGAATCAGAATCCGAAAATCATTCTGGCCGATGAACCTGTGGCTTCTCTTGACCCGATCACCGCGCGCCAGGTCATGCAGGACTTTGTCCGCATCAACAAGGATTACAAAATCTCCATTCTGCTGAATATTCACCATATTGACCTTGCCCTGCAGTACTGCGACCGTGTCATCGGTGTTCGCGCCGGCGAGATTGTCTTTGACGGTCCTGCCAGCACCATTACCCAGGAGCAGATCGATTTTGTCTACAACGGCACAAAGGCCCCCACGCTGGGCGACGGAGAATAAGCCGATGGACAATGAAAACACTACTCTCGTCAAACTGACCTGGTTTGACAAGATCTTCAAGCCTCAGATCATCACCCTGCCAAACGGCCACTCCACCATGCGCCGCCGCAGCCGCGTTCCTCTGATCCTGCTGCTTCTGCTGGTGGCGATCTATCTTTCCCTGCGCATGACTGGCTTCGACCTGAAGCTCATCATCACCCGCTTTGACAAGCTGCTGGACCTCTTTGTGAAGCTTTTCCATCCGAAATGGGACTTCTTCAGCAAGGTCGTGGGTCCCCTGGTCGACACCGTCAAGATGTCCATTCTCGGCACCGTCATAGGCTGTCTGCTCGCTCTGCCGATCGCGGTCCTCGCCTCTACAAATATCTGCAAGAGCACGGCCATTGTAAGTGTTCTGCGCTTTATTCTGGCCCTGATCCGTACCCTGCCGACGCTTGTCATCGCGCTGGTCTGCGCCCTTGTCTTCGGTCTGGGGACCTTTGCCGGTACACTCGCAATCTCCATCTTCACCTTCGGCATCGTGGCCAAGATGCTCTACGAGAGCATTGAGACCATCGACATGGGGCCCTTTGAAGCCATGGAGGCCCTCGGTGCAAACAAGTTTCAGGCCTTCTGGTCCGCCTGTGTTCCGCAGATTCTTCCGGTCTATCTGAGCCACAGTCTGTACTGCTTTGAGATGAATGTCCGTGCCTCCGCCATTCTGGGCTATGTCGGCGCCGGCGGTCTCGGCATCACCATCAACGAACGCATCGGCTGGCGCGACTATAATGGACTCGGTATGGTGCTTCTTTCGCTGTTTGTCGTGGTTGTCGCCATCGAGTTCTTCAGCGAGTACCTTCGCAAGAAGCTGAGCTGAGAGGAGGAACGACATGGCGGAAAAATTCGAACAACTGGATAAAAAACTTGATCAGAAGCTGACTGTGGCGGAAATGTATCTCAACCGCCCCCGCAAGTGGTGGATCTATACCCTGATCGTTCTGATCCTCGCCGTTCTGGTCGGCTGGTCCGGCTCCAGCATCCATTTTGAAGGTCTCACCGTAACCGGCCGCGAGGTGGCCAAGGGCGTCATCAGCGGTGTCACGCATCCCGATCTGAAACTGATGTTCGGCACCGGAGACACCGATGTGCCCTATCTGCTTCTGCAGACCATGGCCATCGCCGTTCTGGGCACGCTGATCGGCGCGATTCTTGCAATTCCCTTTGCCTTTCTCGCCTCCACCAACATCATGCCAAAGCCCATCGCCTATCTGTTCCGCGTGCTCATTCTTCTGATCCGCACCATTCCAAGTCTAGTCTGGGCCCTCATGTGGATCCGTGTCACCGGTCCCGGCGCATCCTGCGGTGTCATCACCCAGTCGGTATGCTCCATCGGCATGATCTCCAAGATGTACATCATTGCCATCGAGGATCTGGACACCCACATTCTCGAGAGCCTCGATGCCATGGGCTGCAACGCATTCCAGAAGATTCGCTACGGCGTCATTCCCCAGCTCACCGCGAGCTTCATTTCAACGACCATCTACCGTTTCGACATCAATCTCAAGGATGCCACGACGCTCGGTATTGTCGGCGCCGGCGGAATCGGCGCTTCCCTGGTCCAGTGCCTGAACAGCCGCCGCTGGGCAATGGTCGGCTCCTTTGTCTGGGGCCTTATGATTCTGGTGCTGATCATCGAGTTTATCTCCACGCGCGTGCGCAAGAAGCTTGCCCGCGGCGCGTAATTCTGCAAGAACCGGAAACCGGTGTCCCCTGTACAGCGGAGGCACCGGTTTTCGCATGAGGAATATCAGGAATGGAAAGAACACTGAACATTTATTTTACCAGCGATACCCACGGATATTTTGCCCCTGTCGATTACGCCGCCGCGGCCCTGGCCCCCACAGGCCTCGCCAACTGCGCGGCCAACTTCGTCCGGGACGGGAACAGCCTCATCATCGACGGCGGCGACGTCCTTCAAGGCAGCCCCTTCACCTACTGGCTGCAGCAGCGCGCTTCGAAAGACGGAACCTTTGTTCCCGCAAAACTCATGAACCTCGCCGGTTATCAGTTTGTCACCCTGGGAAACCACGATTTCAACTACGGTCGTAAAATTCTGGAGCGCTACCTCGACGGTCTCGACGCCCGCTGCCTCTGCGCCAATGTTCACGGATTGCCCCAGGTCGAGCGCACCGCCATCGTCACACTGGAAAACGGTCTGCGTGTCGGCCTCACCGGCGTCACGACTTCTTTCATCCCCGTATGGGAAAAGCCGGAACATCTCACGGGGATCAAGGTCACCGATGCCGTGGATGCCGCCCGCGAAGCACTCGAAGAGCTGCGGGCCGCCGGGGCCGAGCTCACCGTCTGTATCTATCACGGCGGCTTTGAAAACGATATTTCCACCGGGTGCCCCCTCTCCGACACAGCGGAGAATCAGGCCTGGCGGATGTGCCAGGAGCTGGACTTTGACGTTCTTCTCACCGGTCACCAGCACATGACCCTTCCGGCCGCCCACATCCGGAAGACCTGGACCTGCCAGCCGCCGGACAAGGCCCGCAGCTACATCCGCATGGAGGTTTCGGTCCGGGACGACGGAAGCGTCAGCGCCGAGAGCGCTCTGCTCCCCGCGGGAAGGCGGACGGAACCCGGCATGGCCGCTTTCCTTGCCGAGATGCATGACACCGTTTCCCACTGGCTCGATCTTCCGGTCGGCTCCCTGGACACCGCCCTGATTCCCGGCGATCACCTCTTCATGGCGGTACACGGTTCCCTGATCGCAAATTTCTTCAACCAAGTACAACTGGCCGCCTCCGGGGCGGATCTCTCCGCCACCTGTCTCGGCAATGAGGTCCGGGGATTTGAGCGCTCTGTCAGCATCCGTGACATCGTCGCGACGTATATCTATCCCAATACGCTCTGCACAATCCGCGTCAACCGCGAGATCCTGCGCCAGGCGCTGGAACGCTCCGCGGAGTATTTTGACCTCGACGAAAGCGGAAGGCTCCGTGTCTCCGACAGCTTTCTGCGCCCCAAGGAAGAACACTATAACTTTGACTATATCTCCGGGGTCGAGGTCGATATTGACATCTCCCGTCCGCGGGGACAGCGTGTTCTCTCCATCCGGCGGCACGGGAAAGAGCTGCCGTCCGATGAAAGCCTCACCCTCTGCCTCAACAACTACCGCGCGGCGGGTTCCGGCGGATATGAGTTCTATGCCGAATGTGAGACTTTGAACGACACGCCGGTGGAAGTGGTCGAGCTGATCATGGACTACATCACCAAGCACCGGAAGATCACCGTCGACAAGACCCGCTGGCTCACGGTATACAACGGCAATCTCCAGCTGTCATAAGGAAGCGTCAAACGTTCAGGCCGTTTTCGGTTCGGGTGTCCGGCAATTGCAGACCAGAATAATTTGACAAGATTAACAAAAATGATTGCGCCGCCGCTCTGTTCTATGGTATTATATGAGAGGGAAACAACCCAAAAACAAGCTGAAAGAATTATGTCAGATGAAAGAATTATCCCGCAGAGATTTCCTGAAAGGCTCTGTTGCCGCTGCTGCAGCGCTGGGTCTGACCGGAATCGCCCCCGCCTTCGCAGAGGAAGCAAAGCCCGAGGAGAAGGAAACGCTTGTCCCTTCCACCACCATTGACTGCGACGCTGTCGTTGTCGGCGCAGGTGCCGCCGGCCTGATGGCCGCCATGGAACTGGCTGCTGCCGGAAAGAAGACCTACCTGCTCGAGAAGGGCATTACGGTCGCTGTCTCCAATGGTTCTCAGGCCGGTGGTCCGGCTCTGGCCGAAACCCGTGTTCAGGCCGCTGAAAACGCCACCGTCAGCGCCGAGACCCTCTATGAGTGCGAATACGGATTCAGCCGCGGCACCGTCAACGGTTCTCTGCTGCGCAAGTGCACCAACGCCGGTGAACGCGTCGTCAGCAACTTCATGGACAACGGCGTCAACATGGGCCTGCGTATCGATTCCTACGGCATGGGCTTCCGTGCCCGCCACAACTTTGCCAATCTCGAGGGCACACAGCTCAGAGGCCTCGACCGCTTCGGTCCCCTGGTAGAGAAGTTTGAGGCAGACGGCGGCGTGCTGGAATGCCTGAGAGAAGCGGTTCAGCTGGTCAAGGACGGCGACGCCGTCACGGGTGTTCTCGTCAGAAACGGTGAGGACAAGAGCATCATTCAGTATAACTGCAAGGCTGTTCTGATCGCCACCGGCGGCTACGCGGGCAATGATGAGCGTCTGCGCCAGATTTTCGGCGATCTCAGTGTCTGGCCGCTCTGCAATACGCTTTCCACCGGCCAGGGCTTTGATATGGTTCTCGAGGCCGGCGGTATTGCCGACCGCAACTGGGCGCTGTGCTGCAACGAGTTCGGCGGCGCGAACCACAAGATCCCCGACATTCACGGCGGCGCGATGCGCAGCGCAAGCCCTGCCCTGGAGCCCGCGCTCTACGGCGGCCTGATTGTCAACAGAAACGGCGACCGCTTCATGAACGAGCAGTATCTCAGCGACCGTCCCCTTGCCCTCGGCGGCGAAATGGCTCTGCGCGAAGGCCTGTACTATGCGGTCCTCGACCAGGAGATGATGGACGCCGTCAGCACGGTGGGTATCCGCGGCTACTACGGCAATCCCGAAGACTGGTATGTCGGCTGCCACGGCAGTGTCTTTTATAAGAACGGGGAGAACGTTGTCCGTGCCGATCTGCCCGATTCCGTCGATGCAGCTGTCGAGCAGGGCTGGGCCGCCAAGGGAACCCTTGCCGAGTGCGCCAAGGTCTTCGGCATGGCCAACCTTGAGAAGACCGTTGAGGAATACAACGCTCTCTGTGAAGCCGGTGAGGACACCCAGTTCTACAAGGCCCCCTATCTGCTGCACAAGCTCAGCGGCGATACCTATTACGTTTTTGAGTATGAACCCTCCATCTGGTCCACGTTCGGCGGTGTGAAGACCGACGACTACTGCCGCGCACTGGCCAAGGATCTGAGCGTGATCCCCGGTCTGTACGTTGCCGGTGTCGACAACGGCAGCCTTTACTGCAGCCCGTATTATGAAAATGAGGGCGCCTCTCTCGGCATCGCATACACCAGCGGCATCGTCGCGGCAGACTGCATGATCGAGTATCTCAACAGCTGACAGCGGCTTCTGTCATACGGGAAGCTTTTCTTCACCATGAAGGCAGCTTTTTGAGTCAGAACATATTCTACCGAAACAGCCGGCTCTGTATCAAAGCAGAGCCGGCTGCGTTCGTTCTGATCGCTGACACGCAAAGGCGCCTGCCGGGTGCCGTGCGCGATTGCAAAAAGTAAAAGAGCGTGGTACAATCACGCTCGTAAACATGGTTCTGTGGAGGTTTTTGCGGATGAAGAAATACGCCATGCCGGTCCTGATGCTGGCGGTCTTTGAAACGGTCGCCGTAACTCTTTGGCTGACAAAAGACAATATTTTTTATCTTTTCAACTTCAGCTACATCGGCTGCTCAATCGCTCTGGGAATGTTTCTGTATATCCGGAAGTACAAACATGCGCGGCGTATTGTCCAGCTTCTTGTCGGCCTTTATATGCTGATCTATCTTGGCTTGATCTGCGGAGAGAACATGCAGATTGAAGGCTTCTGGTATTATCTGTTCACCGGCGTCTTCGAGGCGGCCACCATCCACTACGCCGTGGCCAAGATTTTCGGGCCGCTGATTTTCGGTCGGGGCTGGTGCGGCTATGCCTGCTGGACCGCAATGGTTCTGGATTTTCTTCCTTACCCCGTGCCGGCTCAGCCGCGGAAGAAGATCGGCTGGATCCGGTATCTTACGTTTGCGCTCTCGCTGATATTTGTCGCGGCCCTCTTCCTTGCGCATGTCGGGAATCTTGAGCGAATCATGTTTTGGGCTTTTCTCATCGGGAACGTGCTGTACTATGCCGTCGGCATCATTCTCGCCTTCGCTTTTAAAGACAATCGGGCATTCTGCAAGTATATCTGCCCGGTCACGGTCTTTCTCAAACCGATGAGTTATTTCGCGCTTCTGCGGGTGAAATGTGACAAGGAAAAGTGCATTTCATGCGGAAAGTGCAAGCGGGTCTGTCCGATGAATGTTGATGTTACGGACAATTCGCGAAAGAGGAAAAACGGCACGGAGTGCATCCTTTGCATGGAGTGCGTAAAGAACTGCCCGAAAGGGGCGCTGTGACAGCAGGAAATTTTTCCTGCTGTCTTTTTTTCAGGCTTTTCCTGCCGGGCGGCGCCCTGCCCGTTTGAGCTTTCCGGTTTTCTCAGTCCTTCTTGATGAGCTTCTCGATCGAGTCGGCGACAACCTGGGCTACTTTCTTTCCCTGCTCAACGGCATATTCCACCGAGTCGCTGAAAGCAGATCCGCCGTTTACGTTTTCCATCTGTTCTTCGTTCAGTTTCTGTTCGTCCATTTTGTTCTCCTTTCAGTCAAAAAAGCTCACCTGGGAGCTGTCCGGAAGGTCGCCGAAGGCGCCCAGCGCTTTCAGGGACTGGATATGCGCCGTGGACACCTTGGGACAGGCATTGGCAATCTGGTCAATGGAAATAAAATTGTGCCCCTCATGCATGACGCGTGCCAGATCCTGGGCCGCGCTCTCCCCAAGGCCCCCGATGGATACAAAGGGCGGCCGGATGCGTCCGTCCTCGGTTAGAAGGAACTTTGTCGCGTCGGACTGGAAAATATCAATCGGCGCGAAGCGGAAGCCGCGCATATTGAACTCATACACCGCCTCCAGTGTTACCAGGAGGTCCTCTTCGTTCGCGGTCAGGTTTGTGGCACGGCGCATCTCGTTGATTTTGCGCCGGGTCTGCTCGGTGCCGCCGGTCATGATGGAGGCGTCAAAGCCGCCCTTCTGGCTCCGGCGGTAAAAATAGGCCGAATAAAAGGCCAGGGGCTTGTGCACCTTGAACCACGCGATGCGGAACGCCATCATGACGTAGGCCACCGCGTGAGCTTTCGGGAACAGGTAGGCGATCTTCCGGGCGGATTCGATCCACCAGTCCGGGACCCCCATGTCCTTCATCTGCTGCTCGGCGTCGCCGGGGAAGCTGCCGGATTTCTTCACCTTCCCCTTTCGCACCGCCTCCATGGTCTTGAAGGCCAGGGCGGGCTGCATGCCCTTGGAGATCAGGTAGATCATAATATCGTCGCGGCAGCCGATGGTCTCGTCGACCGTGGCGGTTCCGCTGACGATCAGGTCGTGGATGTTGCCGGCCCACACGTCGGTGCCGTGGGAGAATCCCGAGAGGCGCACCAGGGTGTCGAAGTTCTGCGGCTGGGTATCTACAAGCATCTGGCGGGTAAAGCCGGTGCCGAACTCCGGGACGCCGATGGTACCGGTTTTGCCGATGATGGGGTCCTCGTCCGGAAGGCCCAGGGCCTCCGGTGAGGTAAAGATCGACATGGTCTCGGGGTCGGAGAGCGGGATCTCCTTGGCGTCCACGCCCGTCATATCCTCCATCATGCGGATCATGGTCGGGTCATCATGGCCCAGCTCGTCCAGCTTGAGAAGGTTGGCCTCCATGCAGTGGTATTCAAAGTGCGTGGTGATGATGTCCGAGGTCGGATCGTCCGCGGGGTGCTGGACCGGGCAGAAGTCCGTCACATCCATGTCCTGGGGGATGACCACAAGGCCGCCCGGATGCTGGCCGGTGGTGCGCTTGATGCCCACGAGGCCCAAGGCCAGACGGTTCTCCTCCGCTTTCGTGGCAGTGATGCCGCGCTCCTCCAGGTACTTCTTCACATAGCCATAGGCCGTCTTCTCGGCAAGGGTGCCGATGGTTCCGGCGCGGAAAACATGGTCTGAGCCGAAGAGCACTTCGGTGTACTTGTGGGCGCGGGCCTGGTATTCGCCGGAGAAGTTCAGGTCGATATCCGGCGTCTTCTCGTTGCCGGGGAAGCCCAGGAAGGTCTCGAAGGGGATGTCAAAGCCGTCGCGGCGCATCATCGTGCCGCAGAGGGGGCAGCGCTTCTCGGGCATATCCGCACCGCATCCGTAAGTGTGGGGTGCGGACTCCCCTGCGCTCTCAGGCGAGGAAACGGAAGCTTCGACCCATTCAAGCTGCTCGCCGCTTTGTCCGTTCCAGCGGAGCTTCAGCCCCGGAAACTCCGAGTAGCGGCACTCGGGGCAGACATAGTGGGCCGGAAGGGAGTTCACTTCCGTGATGCCGGACATAAAGGCGACCATACTGCTGCCGACGCTGCCACGGCTGCCCACCAGGTAGCCGTGCTCGAGGGAATTCTGGACCAGCTTCTGGGCGGACATGTAGATCACATCGTAGTTGTGGTCAAGAATGGTGTTGAGCTCCACGTCCACGCGCTCCTGGACCAGGGGCGGCGGCGTTTCGCCGTAGATCCGGTGCATTTTGGTGTAGACCAGGTCCTTGAGCTGCTGGGCCGAGTTTTCGATCTTCGGCGGGAAGAGGTCCTTGGGCAGAAGCTCGATCTCCTCCACCCGGTCGGCGATGGCACGGGTGTTCTTCACGACGACCTCGTACGCGGTCTCCTTGCCCAGGTAGTCAAACTCCTTGAGCATCTCGTCGGTGGTGCGGAAGTAGATCGGGCAGGGCCGGTCCGGGTCGGAGAACTTCTTGGCCGCCTGGAGGATGCGTCGGTACTGCTCGTCCTCGGGGTCCAGGAAGTGGACGTCGGAGGCGGCCACCACGGGTTTTCCCATGGCGCGGCCAAGGTCCAGGATGCGGCGGTTGAAGTCCTTCAGCACATCCACCGAGGCCACGCGGCCCTCGTCCACGAGAAAGCCGTTGTTGGCCAGAGGCTGAATTTCAAGATAATCGTAGAGGGACGCAATCTTGCGAAGCTCTGCATCGCTCTCGCCGCGCATCACCGCGCCGTAAAGCTCGCCCATGCCGCAGGCCGAACCCACCAGGATTCCCTCCCGGTGCTGCTGCAGCAGGCTTTTGGGGATCCGCGGGGTCTTGTGGAAATACTTGAGATACGACTGGGAGATCATTTCATAGAGGTTCTTCAGCCCCTTGCGGTTGAGAACCAGAAGGATCATGTGGTAGGTCTTTTCCACATCGCTGCGTTTGAGGCTGTGGTGAATGGCTTCGATGTCGTCGAGGGTTTTGGCCCCCTTGGCCCGAAGCTCGGGAAGGAACTTGTCCATGATGCGGGCCACGACCATCGCGTCGTCCGATGCCCGGTGATGGTTGAACTTCGGGAGGTTCAGGCGGTTCGAGACGATGTCCAGCTTGAAGCGCTTCAAATCCGGAAGCATGGACTGGCTCAGGGCCAGGGTGTCCAGGAAGACGGGGTCAAAGTGCAGGCCCTGGCGCTGGGACGCGGCACGCATGAAGCCGGTATCAAAGTGGGCGTTGTGGGCGATCAGGGGCCGGTCCCCAGCATAGTCCAGGAAGGCCTGCATGGCTTCCTTCTCGCCGGGAGCGTCGGCCACGTCCTCATCCCGGATGCCAGTGAGTTCGGTGATGTCCGCGGGGATCGGCTGGCCGGGATTCACGAAGGTATTGAATGTCGAAAGGATCTCGCCGCCGCGGAAGATGACCGCGCCGATTTCGGTCATGCGGTCCAGCTGGGCGTTCAGGCCGGTCGTTTCGATGTCGAAGGCGACGAACTCGGTATCCAGCGGGAGGTCGGACTTGCCGATCACCGCGGAGTTGCCGTCCATGTCATTGAAATAATAGGCCTCGAGGCCGTAGATGATCTTGACCCCGGCGTCCTTCCCCGCCTTCCACATGTCCGGGAAGGCCTGAGCCACGCCGTGGTCCGTCACCGCGATGGCGGGCATCCCCCAGGCCGCGGCGCGTTTCACCACGGCCTTCGGGTCGGTCAGGGCGTCCAGGGCGGAAAAACGGGTATGCAAATGGAGCTCGACCCGCTTGTCCTCGGGCGCGGCTTTATCCGGGCGGAGACGCTTCTTCGCCTTCATGATGTTGCGCGGATCGAGGATCATGTCGTCGTCGAACTTGGAATAGTTTACTTCACCCTGAATGAGCAGATGATCCCCGACACCGATGCGGCTCAGGATCGACTGGTCATCCTCGGCACGCAGATAGCGTGAGACCCGGATGGAGTTGGTGCGGTCGGTGATGTCGAAGGACAGAATCGCCGCCCCGCGCTTGGCAAGCTCGCGCGAGGAGACCGCGAAGACGTCGCCCTCCACCGTGACACGGCCGGACTCCAACGTCAGGGTTTCCATCGCGACGGGACTCTGCCGGATCGCGCGGCCCATCAGCACGTCGCCGTGACCGCCGGCGGAACCCGCCTGGAGATCGGGTGACGCGGAGGCCGGTGCGGGATAATCGGGGTTCAGCTCCACCCGGCTCAGGGCGTAGTCCTGGAGCAGGCGGTCCCGGAGCTGGTTCAGGTCCACGGGGGACGGCATCGCGGAAAAATGGGCAGAGATGCTCACATGACGTTCCGGGACGTTTACCTGGACATCGGTCACGTAGGCCTTGTCGAGGCCGCCGCAGCTCGAGCTCAGGTCGGCGCAGCCCGGGAAGATCACGAGAAAGGGAGTATGCTCAGCCATCGGACTCCTCGATCAGGGCCATCAGGCGGTCCAGAAGCTCCGAATATGGATAGGTGCCGAGGACCTCGCCCTTGCGGAAAAGGAGGCCCTTGTCCCGGCCGCCGGCAATGCCGAAATCGGCCTCGCGCGCTTCGCCTGGGCCGTTCACGACGCAGCCCATCACCGCAACCGTAATATCCCGCTTGAGGTCGCGCACGCGCTCCTCCACCTGGGTTGCAAGGCCGATCAGGTCGATCTCCGTCCGGCCGCAGGTCGGGCAGGAGACGAACTTCACGCCGCCTTTGCGCACGCCGGCCGCCTTCAGGATCGCAATCCCCGCCGTAACCTCACGCACGGGATCCGCCGTGAGGGAGACACGGATGGTATTGCCGATTCCCTCCATCAGGAGCGTGCCGATGCCGACCGCGGACTGGATTGTGCCGTTGTACTCGGTCCCCGTCTCCGTTACCCCAAGGTGCAGGGGGAACGGGAAGGTCTCGGCCGCCAGGCGGTAGGCCGCCACCGTCAGCGGGACGGTGGAGGATTTCAGCGACAGGCAGATATCCTCAAAATTGTTCTGCAGCAGAAGATCCACGTGGCCCTTCGCGCTTTCCACCATGGCCTCCGGGCAGGGATGGCCGTATTTTTCCAGCAGACGCTTTTCCAGGGAGCCGGCGTTGACCCCGATGCGGATCGGGATATGGCGCGCGCGGCAGGCATCCGCCACGGCCTTGACGTTCTCGGGGCCCCCGATGTTGCCGGGGTTTAGGCGGATCTTGTCGATGCCGCGCTCGGCGCACAGCAGGGCCAGGCGGTAGTCAAAATGGATGTCGGCCACCAGGGGCACATCCACCTGTTCTTTGATTTTGTCGATCGCCAGGGCGGCGCGCTCGTCCGGCATGGCGAGACGCACGATATCCGCACCGGCGGAACGCATGGCGCGGATCTGGGATACGGTCGCATCGATGTCATGGGTCTTGGTATTGCACATCGTCTGAACGGAAACAGGCGCGTCGCCGCCGATCTTGACGGCGCCGACCTGGATGCATCGGGTTTCGTTTCTGGTCATGAGATACCTCGAATTCATGTCGTAATAATGCACTTGAATAACGCACTCGGCGTTTATTGAAACAGCTTCAGAATGTCATTGAACATGATGACGGCCATCAGCGCCAGAAGCAGCGCCATGCCGCCGGCGTGGATCCAGGCTTCATACTTCGGGTTGAGCTTGCGGCGGGTGACGGTCTCGATCACAAGCGTCACCAGCAGCAGGAAAACCCGTCCCCCGTCAAGGGCCGGAATCGGAAGCATGTTCATAATGGCGAGGTTCACGGCGATGAATGCGCCGAGGTAGAGGATGTTGTACACCGCGTCGGAGGTCGACTCGGCGCTCTCCCCCGTCTCCGCCATCAGGTCCACGATGCCCACGGGGC
>Ga0326513_10002280_pt1 | contig 14215 bp, 19 predicted proteins | sample 2_2465_0518_D_FD_203654 | JGI IMG/M metagenome (GOLD analysis project Ga0326513, IMG submission 203654) | Bovine rumen microbial communities from UC Davis, California, United States - 2_2465_0518 | ecosystem: Host-associated > Mammals > Digestive system > Stomach > Rumen | place: USA...
CATACAGTATCAGAAGCGTTTAGGATGATGTTATTTCCGGATTTGCTGCCTGTGAACGTGATTACGCTGTCACCCGCCAGCTTGGATACCTGCACCTGGGTGGAATCAGCAAAGATCAGATACAATCCAGCTGCGGACGGTCCTGTCTGCAAATACATCAGGGACATCCAGTACACACCGGACACATAATCAGTCATGGGGATGGTATAGCTGTTTTTGCTTTCATGGTCCACGTACACGCCCTTGGGGGTATCTCTTTCTGTTAGGAGCCGGAGTGATTCGTCCACGGTTTCATTGTTGTTGATGAACTCAAGGGATACAGTCGGATTATCTCCGGTACTATCCAGGGTCAGCATCAAATCACCCTCGCGGGTTTTCCTGTTGAGGGTCCAGCCATGGCCGGGGGAATCTTGGGTGAAGGATACGATCTCACCGGAAAGATTCTCCAGGGGAACAGGAACGGTCACGGCTCCGGTGCTGCCATTGACGGAAGTCACGGGATAGGGTGGCGGATTGCCCTGATCATAGACCTGGAATTCAGATGAACCATGGACGCGCTGCATGGGCGCTGCTTTGTTGAATTTGATACCTTCAATTGTGCCATTCGTCATCCGGACCAGGCGCCAGTTCACATCCGACGGGATATCCGGCAGCTGTACGTTTGCTTCCTTGTACAGAACCACAATACCGGTTTCTCCGTTGACGGAAGTTACGCCGGCTTCCTTCAGGTTATTGATAATCCAGTCCAGGTTCAGTTCGTGCAGGTTTGTGTAGGGCATAAGAAGAAGCGCCATAATGATAAACCTCCTTTAATATACTTCCAGACAGAATCTGTCTTTGAACGATTCCATAATATAATTGTACACGTTCAGCTTGGCGGATACAACAAGCTCCTGTTCCAACATCTGCTGCGAAGTGGTAACCCCAATATTGCCGGATACATTTCCGGATCTATGGACGGTATTATCTCCGGTGTTGGTTCTTCCGTAGTTTGTCGTAATGGTTTCTCCATGCTGGAATCCAATGTTTTCACCATGGGATACGGATGCGGATCCACGTTCGTTAGTGGATTCACTGATGGATTTTGTCAAAACATGCCCGTGCTGCGTGGAATCGGTTCCGGTTGTCACCAGCGTATTGGAATCAAATCCAGCGCGATTAGTAGTAAGGGTATCTGTTCCGGAGTTGGTATCGCTGTCCTGTCCGGTTAAACTGGATATGCTGTTCGTGGTGCTTGTATCTGTACCGCTATGGGCTTCGGTATCAGTACCGGTATGAGCTTCAGAATCGGACCCGGAAAGGTGCTCGGAATTGGATCCGGTTTCCGTGTAAGTTTCAGTCCGGTTATAGTTCTCAATCGGATTATAATCCGCGATGGAAGCGCGGTAGATCCGGGCCCAGGTACCAACCTCTTTATGGCTCCATTTCCCAATAGCGTCTTTCATAAACACGGGATCCGGATAGATGACTTCCAATTCTGCGAATTCATTTAGGATGTTATCCACGATTATGTCCCGGTCAGCTGTGGTCATCCCCTCCGGCATAACCATCCCTGTGAAAAGGGATTCGTTCATGATATACAATCCGCGGATTGACAGTGTAGCAGGCATTATTCGTCCCTCCCCTCTTCCGGTTCTTTGTTCATCTCCGGCGCGTCATAACGGAAGGACACATCCAGGTCCATATCTCCAAATAAGACTTTGGTCTGTTTTATTCCGCGCTGAATGGAATCAAACCATAGTTCAATCTTGGTTCTGGTTTCCACGTTATTAGATTCAACCTCGGAAGTGATTAGTCTTTCCCGCTTGTCCGTGTTCGCGTTCGGTACACCGATCGCGGTAAGGAATTCTTCTTTAATCCTGCGGAAGTCGGACATCAGGTCGGTTACGATGTATGTGTTCTTCACGTTCGCCTGGAACGGTTGCCAGTTCGGAGTACCGTCATCCCGGAAGAATTTCTTTCCGATAACCACTGCCGGATCCCCGGACCGGATCTTATCATACATTTTTTTCAGGGCTTCCGCTTCCGTCTTTCCTTCCGCGCCGAAAACGGTTGCTACCATCGCATTGCAAAGATTGATATCAATGGTTTCAGAAGTCAGTGCCAGTTTATCCGCGTAATAATCCACCAGGTCCATGATGGACCGATAGTCCGGCATCAGCTTGATTACGCTGCACTCTTTCCCGATATCCGCTTTGATCGTCCGCCGGATCAGCGGGTTAGTTACGATGGCATACGCCGGCCGGTAGAATACATTGTACCCTCCCAGCGTTCCCCACTGGGGGATAACTCCGAATTCTTTAGTATTCACGATGACTACGAAACCATAACCGAAAAGAACGTATTGGAAGAAGTCAGGGTCCCAGGTTTCCGGCATGGTCCATTTGTAGATAGCGAATACTTCTTGGAGGAGATACCGCCGGAACATACCGAAAAGAGCATTATTCCGGCAGTGTACCGTATTCGGGGAAACCATATTTGTTATCAGGTTGTTGACATCGTATTCGGTAGGAATACTAATTCCGCCATTTAGCAACTTTAGACACCTTCCTTTTATTCTGAACTACATATAGCAGCCAGGGTTCAAATTCATGCGGATGGGCTTCAAAGTAATCATACCAATATCGGGCGTTTGCCTGTCTGGTGGTCAGGGTCCCGGGATCCGCGACTTCATAACATACTTGCCAGATCCTGGCGGATGTTTCCGGGCGTTGATCGTTGGTAACATAATTTGACCAATACCAGGTAGTCCCGGCCACGGTTGCGGATTGCCACTGGATATCAGTTTCATATTCCCGAAAGATCCGGAACACTTGAGTGTCCCCATCATACCAGTTCATGTTATACCGTTCCGCGAATGATACCAGCTTTTGACCGGCTGGAGCAGTATTCGTATAACCGTCCCACTGGACAATGCCGATACCGTAACCTCCGCCAGATTGTCCGTAATATGAATCGTAAAAGTTCAACATAACGGAGTTCGGTACATCAGACAGATCCGCAGCGCTGTTAGGCAATCTCCAGCGGTTTGTGCTCTGTATCAGCGCCGGGCTGAATGTGGACTCCAGCTGCATATTACCGAGCATACCGGCAATCGCGGACAGGGACCAACCTTTGTTGGTAAAGTAAGTATAAATCTTCCGGGCATTTTCCGTCATCCGGGACCCGATATTGCTTGTATCGGTGCTGCCCATCAGGGTATCTGTTGACATCCACCAGCCATTTATTTTCTGGATGACCATCAAAACACCTCATTCATAAAAGAACCCTGCCAGCAGCTGCTGCTCGATCTGGTCCCGTTCCCCGGCCAGACACGGTGACGCAAAATGAGCTTCTCCGCATTTGATATATCCGGACAGTGTGTTAATGGTTCGCGGACTCATCAGCGGACGGCCCAGGTCGTCATTATCCCCGTCAACAATCTTGGTATGTTTCGTCACGATGACGCCGGTCATAATCGGGACCATGTAAGATCCGTTAGTACCGGAACTGGATACTGACGGGAACTTGGAATCCAGCGCGGACTGCACGGTGGCCCCGATCGCGCCCATTACGGCGCCCACGATCCCGCCGGATATACCGGACTGAAGTGTCTGGATTGAATGTGAATAATCTGCCAGCACCTGGGACAGCTGGATATTAACGCCGATCTTAGAAGCCCGTTCCGCGCAGATATTGTTTTCAGTGACATTGGTTGAAGTACAGAGGGACACCCGGACAGAACATTCTCCGGTAATATGGTCCACCCAATAAGGGCAGTACAGATAATGACCCTTTTTCAGATACGCAGTATCAATCGGAATGGATCCATACGGAGGAATATACAATGTTACATCCGTGTACGGGGCATAGTTCAGATACGAACCGCGGGCGCTGGCCTGGGGATGGTTTGGAATTGTGCCGGTGATGTATGCTTTATGAGCCAGGGCCGTCATCGCGTACGCGGTCACACCGGTGTTATAGTATCCCAGATACACGGTGGCGCTGGTACTGGAGAATGTTTCACGCGGGAACGGAAACCATAAACAGGAAACGATATACTGTATCGGATTGAACATGGACTTAAAAAGCCCCTGGGAGATTTCCGTAATAGCGCTGATATTCCATATATCATTCCCGAACATAAACGACAGCAGGCTTTGCAGCTGCGTCTGGTTCATCGCGTAATATGTGACAGCCCCGGCAGTATTCGCGGCAGCGTTGATAATCCCGACTACATACGTACCGCCGGAGGGCGCCACGTTGAGATATGCATACGCTAGCGAATCATACGAAACGGAATAATCCGTATTCGCGGGATACATCTTATCAATGATATTCCCGTCATACGCGGAAGCGCTGCGCTCAACATACGCGGTCATGGCTCCAATCTCCGTTTTATGGCTGGCCAGCACATCCAGCTGAAGATGACACTCCCAAAATCCCGGAGTATACACCCAGTCCGTCACGAAATAATACCGCGTGAACTTAGCGATATATGCATAAGTGAAAGTATTCACCGGCGCGACAGTCGGCACCGGCATGGCTGCCACGCGGATCTTAATCACCGGCGCCAGGATGGAAGTATCCTCTTTCAGTTCGCAGCCGGTGTACTGGGTCCCGGATCCGGCTGTTGGCTGCTTGGTGCTGTTCCGCTTTTTGCTGAAGCTCCAGAATTCAATGGTCAATCTGTATCACTTCCTTTATAAAAGAAGTGGGGAGGGGATACAATCCCGCTCCCCATGAGGAGAAAACACGCCGGTTAATCCAGCAGGAACACAACACCTTTTTCGGTATTGTCGGAGAAGCAACGCAGTCTCATATGATACCAGAAGTTGCGGTACTCACCACGGGCATTGATGGCGGTGGGGATCACCCGTTCATGGATCATGGCCCAGCCCATGGCATCTTCGTCAAACAGAAGAGCGAATACGCCGGTCTTCGTAACCGCGCTTCCGGCCACGGTCGCAACACCGGAAGTGTTGGTGTAGGTGGGCTTTACGATGATCTTGTCGGGGGTGTCAATTCCCTGCCAGAAATTCAGGGTTTCAACATCCGCGTACTTCAGGTAGTTGTCATGGAAAGTATCAGCGAGGACACGGGCGTCGATCTGATAACGGTCCTGGCCGAGCATGTACATCTTCTGCTTATTATACGGAGTATGACGCGGGACCGGCTTGCTGTTCAGCGTGGTCTGATATTTGACCGACATTTCTTTGAACAGGCTGGCCACGGTTGCGATCCGGGAATAAACCCACTTCATAAACGGAGCATAGTTTTCCGGCAGGAAAATGGATTCAGAGGTAAATGCATCATCACCAGTAAGGCCGAGCATTGCATTATATTCAGTCAGCAGATGGACTACACGGGAAGTGTTATTTTCAACGATCAATCCACCAATAAAGTTGGCTACCAGGCCTCGAGACATATTTTCCTTTGCCAGTTCAACCTTATTGCTCATGTCAGTAGTAACCATTGAAAGGAATTGCCCAAACTCCTCAGAGTTACGGAAAGCAGTTTCAAGCTGTTCCTCAAAAACAGTATAATGATCAGAAAATACCGACTGCCCCAGGAAGTTTGTCTGAATAAATTCCCGTTTCTGAATAATCCAGGGATCAACAGACTGTCCATTGCCTGCAGGATTGCTTACCTCAGTAGCATCAAACGCTACAGGATACTTATAGGCATCATCATCATTCCAGTCAGAGGCAACGATATTGAATTTCCGCATATACGATCCCCACTGCGGAAGAGACTTTTCGAGGCCTTTCATGGAGGCAGAATACGGACGTACAGCAAAGATAGTGCGGGCCAGGACATTAGACAGTGCATCAAAGATAACATCTTTCCACAGGGAAAGAGCAGTCTGTGCCACACTGACAAAATCAGCTTCGGTGCTGATGACCTGACTTCTGCCGGTTGCCTGCTGAACCAGGCTGTTCAGAACAGAACTTGTCTGTTCAAAGGTGAGGGTATTTACACTCATTTTGTGGCCCTCCTTGTGCTTTTAGTTTCTACAACTTCTTCCTTGGTTTCTTCCTTGGTTTCTTCTTTTACTTCTTTGGTTTCCGGTTCAGGCATTTTAGCATAAATATCCTGCACCGTTTTGAGAATTTTTGCCAGGATAGTCCTCATATTATTGCTCCTTTCTTTATATTACTGGGATATAAGATGTATACGATACGGCTACATCGCCGGTATCAGCGAAAACATTATTCTGTCCAATCATGGATTTCACTTCAACAGGATCAAGTTCATAGGTGACGGGTTCCGCGAGAACATATACCACTTCTGCACCTTCGGATGGTGTAGTGCCTACAGCGTACACATCTCGATCTGATACCCACTCACCTGGAAGCGATTCGTCAACATAGCTTGCAATGTACCCATGTGTAACAGTCAGCAGGCCGGTAGTCAAATTCAGCGATCCGCCGTACACAGTCTCCGGAGGCTCCGGGAAAGTAACGGTAGACAAGCGGTATGGATCTCCATTAACTGCTGAAGCACAACTAATTCTGGGATTTGCAGTATACGCATAATAATCTTTATAAAATATTTTCTTGAAAAATGAATATCCCGCGCCGGTGGTCGCTGTTTCCAAAGATGCAATATATGCAGCCATGGTATCCCCGAACATTTGTGTTAAATCGAATACCATAACATTTTTAATAAGAATTGCATCTCTATCAGCTCTATAATCATAAATTCTTGGAAAACCCTCAGTTGCACTGGAAGAACGAGTAAAAATAATATACATGTCTTCCCATTCGTTTACTTTAGTAGTATCCTTTTGTGCTGTGGCTGGAGCAGCCGCTATAAATCGTGCTTTTCCATGAGTTACTTTAATTCCACACATTGAAAGATATACATGATTAGCAACATAGGCAGTAGTACTTGCAACAAAACTACCTGACGCTGATGCTAACATACTGCCAATATTATTTGTTGCGGATATAGTTGCATTGTTAACAGCCCAGCCAGTTGTTCCATTAAAATTTCCGTTTGTAATACGCTGATTGAAAACAATCGGTGTATCATATTCGGGGTCATCCCATAAGTTAAGTCCTGTCCATCCGGTAATAGGTCGAATATTCTCACTGGATGGATCACCGGTTCCGGCCTGTACTGCTGCAATCTTAGCAATAACGGTCATTGGCAGTTCATTATTGTTTACAAAGGAAGCAGCATCGTCAAAGTCAATCTCATGGTGTACAGTCTGTTTATCCTGCGCGACTGTTACAAAGTCCATATCAATCTGAGAAACAGAATCACGGCCAGTAGCTTGTTTGACGAAATTATTCACGATACCGGGCATCTGAAATATTGTCTGAGAATTTGTATTCGGCATCTGTTTAACTCCTTTCGTGAATGTCAGGTCTGATTATCTGCTTCATAATATCAGCAGGATCCGGTTCACGCGGAGTATCAATCATCCGATCCCGGATATTATTGGCTTGCATCAGTTCCCGCATTTGTTTGTATTCATCCTTCATTCCGTTTATCATATCACGGATTTCCTGAAAAGGATCCGGCTTCGGTTCGTCTCCGGCATCAGCTGGGGAGGGGGATACCTCCCCAGCCTCTGCGGGAGATTCTACCAGGGGAACGGGTGCTTCTACAGCATGATCCGTCCCCGAATCATCCGGCACGGATGGGAACGTGCCGGAAGTTGTGAGCGTCATTATCTGGTCAGGTGAAAAACCGGCATTTTTTAGGGCCATAATCTCCGAAAATGTCATAATAGAACCTCCCTCAATTCCCGCAGTTTATTTTCGATATCGTCCAGGATTGACTTTATCTGACTTTTATTATTCACGTTTCCGGTATTATAGTCAAGATATTTACATAAACCAATCATGTTGAAGTCGTTGATACTTCTGGAGCCTACACCGTCCCGTCCGCTTTTCGTGCTGCGGGTAGAATCCCGGACAATACCACCGCCGATATAAATACCAACATGTGAAGCGTTTCCTTCACCGTCATAATATCCACGGTCTTTTTCCCCGCCGTCACTCTTCATGATGAAGGCCCAGGCACCGTCCGGGATGGATCCGAATTTCTGGACGGCTTCCGCGATGGTTCCGCGCCAGGATAAAGCGGACCGCCACATGGAGTTAGAACCGGCCCAGTTATACCGGGATCCGTCCGGCTTCCGACATCCGGAATCATACAGAACCTTTTCGACAAATCCCTGACAGTCCAGGTCATCGTATTTGTACTTATTATATTTAGCATCATCCGCGACCTGGGCAAAGTACGCAGCTGATACCATCGTCACTTTTCCTCCAGCATATCCACCAGGCGCTGCATAACCTGGGTGTTATTGTTGATTGCTTCGGTAGTCCGCGCTTCCTGATTATGGATTGCTTCAGAAAAAGCAATTTTCTGCTCCGTCAGCGCGTCCCGGATCTGCTGGGATTCTTCCTTATGTGCTTTCTGTTCATTTTGCAGCATAATGAACATGGCAATACAGCAAGCAATTGGGAAACCCACACCCTGGATAATGTTGATGAAGTCCTGCATATAAATCCCTCCAATAAAAAGTAGGTAAGTTATTCACCCTCTTGGCCGCGCCCGGCCATCCCTACCCCTTCCGAGGGCTGCGTGCGGGAAGTGATTAACTTACCTCTACAATTATTTTACACATTTCCGTATTTCAGCGCAAATAAAAAAATCCGGAGGGATTAACCCTCCGGATCCGGGATGGGGAATCATTCGCCCACCAGGTCAAAGTTCACGTAGCTGTTCCCCTTCTGGGACTTCTTCAGGATGATAACGATCTCCGGCTTTTCGGTATCGTCCTCACCGCCGAAGGACTCTTCGTAGTCGCGGTACTTCTCAATGAAGGCCCGGACTTCCGTTTTGTACATTTCGCCGGTCTTGCCGTCCTTGATAATCAGGACTTCGTGTTCCTTCTCATCGCGCCCGATATAGCGCTTGGTTGTGAACGCGATAGGCCGGAGGATCTGTCCCTCACAGTCGCGGATGTTGGTTACGCCGTCCCCGTTCTTTGCCCGGAACAATTCTTTTGCTGTCAGTTCTGCCATGGTAATAACCTCCCATAATTTTATTATCAGTACCGGCTGGTACTGTCCACCCGGTCCGGCGCCCGGGCCGGGATGGACAATATCAGAACTGATCCGCTGCGGATTCCCAGGAATCAGTGTCCGCGTTGTAAACGTACAACTTAGTAGAATACATCAGAGCCATTGTCTTATTGAACTGCTTCGCGTTATCCGGATACCGGAAGAAATAAGACTTCAGGCTTCCTTCCATACACACAACAACCATGAACTTTTCCATTTCAGTGACCTCCCATCAAAATCAATTTCTGTAATTATATTACATCCAATCCGAATAATTGTCAATAATCAATTCAATTCAAAATATTCACGGAAAAGTAATTCATTGTCGAAATCCTCAAAATAGAAATTTTTTACTGTCATATAGTTCACGCGCAGCATAAAGAAGTCCTGCTGGAACATCTTCAGCTGGATGCCATACCCGTCATAATACGGCCGGCCCTGCTGGCTGGAAACATAGTACCGCCTGTCCGACTTGTGCCGGTATATACCGATCTCACCAACGGACACCAGATGCCGGTACTCTATCAGCGGTTCTGAACGGATATTTGTTTCATCCGTCCGGAAAGAGTTGTCCAGCGCCATGGCCAGGAATCCTTCGTTCGCGTTCTGGTAAAGAGAAGTTCCCGCTTTCTTCGCGCTGATAGGGGAGTCCTGGAAAAGAATCATCATTCTGGATCCATCCGGCGTTCGGTATATCATCTGCTTCCCGCGTATCATCTTCAGCGCTGTTTTCGTGAACTTCCATCCGGAATAATACGGATTGTTTAACTTGTTCGCGTTTCCCAGGAGGATGACTTTCACCGGCTTTTCGCCCAGGATCTCCCGGTTGCGGGAAACGGTTTCCACAAAGTTCAGGAAACTATCGAATTCATTCTTGATAGGCTTTTCGCCTACCATGGGAACAGCTTCATCAAACACAATGATATTATAGGAAGAAAAGTCGATACCGCGCAGCGTGGCCAGGGTAGAAAGAGAAACTCCGCAAGCTACCTCTTCCCCGGACCGGTTATCATACCGGAACGATACCACGCCTTCCGACTTGAACGGTTTAATGTCAATCTTCCTGTCCGCGTTGATCTTCTGGAACGGATTACCGGACATGGTAGCGCACATATCCAGCTGGGTCTTTAGGCGCCGACAGTAAATGAACTTCTCATGGTGTTCGATGCACCAGTCAAAAACACCGTAAGTTTTCCCAACGGCGCGAGGGCCTACACCCATAATGAACACCGCGGGATCCTTCATTATCCAGTCCCAGTTTACCCAACCTTCTTTTGTGTAAATCTTTCCCATCTGCTTCACTCCCGTTTATCAAGATATTCTCCGTATAAGTCCAATTCAAACAACAGCTTTTTATAATCCTTTTCGTAAGTCATCTCATAGGTGGACGGAACCAGCGCAACATTCTTCCCGATATGAACGGTGTTTCCGGTTTCCGGATCCGTATAATTGAAATCATCATCATCATTATAAACAGCAGCAATCCCGCCGGCCTTGACCCACTTCATACCTTCCTTAAAGTTCTCCAGGGCGCCCAGCTCTTCCACCGCGAACGGGATCCCGGTTTCTTCGTTGATCTGTTTCGTAACACCGGCCACCGTCACGGACATGTGTCCGTCCTGTTCGTAAGCGTATCTCTTCGCACCGGTTGAGATGAAGCGGTCATACTTTCCTTCATATTCAAAGATGCCGATAAAATGGTCAACGCCCTTCCGGTCCTTTTCCACGCCCTTGTACACCTTGGCCAGCTTCCGCCGGTTACCGTTTATACGTTCGATATCCACCGGCCCCAGGGTCTTGATTGAATCTGTATCACAGTAGACCATCTGGTCCCCGGCTAAATCAATCCCTTCCTGGAGCGCTTGTCTTGCATAGGCGGTTGTATAAACGCCCCATTGATAAGGAAACTTAGCTTTCAGCAATACTTTTTCAATCTCTTCTTTCGGGCGGTTATATCCGGATACCGTCCATACACCGTCATTGTATTGTACGTCTGAATGTATAGGATCCTGGGCGGACATGCCATATATAGCGTTCAGCTTTTCCTTATCCTTACCATACAGATACAATTCGTCCGGATCATCTGTTCCCTTCAGCGTAGTTTTATTATGGTAGTACCGGCGGATGACTGCTTTGTACTCTTCCGGCAGCGGGCCTTTCTGCGCGACCATGGCGGACTTAATATCAATCAAATCAAAGTCATACTGCTGGAGAACGATCTCCAGATCAACTTCCGTTAATGCCATGCGACAAAATCCCGCGTACAACAGACGCCCATTATCACAGCGGAAGTCCACACTTTCCGTCCTGGCGAGGGATAGGTACGGGATCTTGGTTTTCTTTTCCTTCAGTCTGATATTCGTAAACTCATACAGTCCGACTACCGCATAATTCAGCTTCAGAAAACGGATGATCCTGTCCAGGTCCAGCCGGTCATCCAGCCACCTAAACTTACTCATTGGATATTGCTTCGTCAGCTGCTGGGCCGGGTAGCAGCTTGCCATATCATACGAATACACATCCTCCAGGATCTTCCCGCTATACTCTTTCGCGCAATGCGTATTCCCTCCGCGAAACGCTTTCCGCAGCAGCCGGTATTGATCTTCGTCCGGGAGGATATCCCGGATCTGAAGGTAAAGCGGTTTCAGCGCCTGCCGGACATCCCGCCGGACATAGCCGGTTGAGGTCAACGGCAGCGTCTGGAGGTTGTCGCAGTCCTTCTCCATCCGGATCCGCATGGCTGCTACCAGGGATTGAACATCCCGGGCGGCGTATTCCATTTCATATTTACTAAGTTCGGTCCAGGGAAAGCGGATCTTTTCATAATCGAATTTCTGTCCGCTAAGTTTTTGCGGGACACCGTACTGTTTTGTAAACTTAGCAAGTGACATATTCGTCTGCATATAACTACATCTGAATTCGATACACTTGAACATTTCAAAGTATATGGGCTTCCGGACTTCCCGGTAAAATCCTTCCTCCGGCTGGAAATGATATATCCCGGACAGAAAAGCGAATTCATGCGCGGCGTTATGAATGAAACAGCAAAGGTGCGGGATCTCCGGCAGCTGCTCCGTTTCGCTGATATCAAAAAGCGTGTTAACCAGCAGTTCTATCAACTGCTGGAAGTCAGCCCAGTACCGGCCCACGATAGTGACATCTTCTCCCAGCTGGAACTGCCAGACATACATAAAGCTGTGATAATCGTGCTCATTCGGATTATCACTTAAGTCCAGACGGGTTGTTTCAATATCAAACGCGCTAAGCGTATTTACATAATAATTAGCCTTATTACTGGGCTTTTTCGCTTTCGGCGCCCTGGGCAGGATCCCATTTTTCAATAGTTCTGCTTTAATATCCACAACTTCCGCAAGTTGTGGTCCCATCATATAAAGCAACTATTCTCACCCTCTCGCCTTGATATATTCCAACCATGAAACATGGAACCGGTCTGATGTTGTCACGCTGGGACTTTCCCCGCTTTCGATCCGGTTCCAGGCGTCCAGTAAATCCGCGCGATCTGCTAAGAATCTTTCATAATCCTTAACAACCTCATCCGCTTTCTTTGGACGTCCTTTCGTGATCTCCATATAATCTTCCACGATATTGGCCATCATATACCGGACTGATCCGACACCTTGTGAAAACCTATACTTCACATATTCGGAAAAAGCCTTGATAGTGGACGGGGTAAGGTTTAATCCCAGGGTTCGCGCTGCTTTCATAAAGCGCCGGTCATCCTTGGTCATGGACCGGACGCGCTCACGGTAAGCTGCATCGCGCTGGCGCTTCAGCTGCCGTTCGCGCTCACCCAGCTGCACACCGGCAGAAGTCTGCCGGAACATTAGGTTTTTACCGGCTTTTTCTTCCTTCCGGAATTCCACCAGCTTGGTGGGCGCCTTGAGGAATTCTTCAACGGAACGGAGGGCCATGCCGGGACTGATACCCTTTTCCTTCAGCTGCTTCACGGTAGGGAAGGAAATATTGTCGGTAACATAACCGGCTTCGTTCAAGCGCTCCAGGCGCTTCCGCGCAATGGACCGGGCTTCTGAATATGCGGAATATTTACTGGCCATCGTGATACCTCCGTTTTAACCATTCTACAAATTCGGTAGTTCTAATAAATTCATTTATAATTGCATATACATTTTCACAATCCACGCAATTAAAACAAGTTAATTTAGAATTGTTATCACATTCGCACCAGGGCTGTCCATCCATTACCTTTATCATGGTATCAATAGTAATCATTTTATTTCGTATCATCGTCATCCCTCCCCATTATAAACAGAAGCGCCGCCAGAAACATACCGGCGAAAACACCGACCGCTAAACCTAACAGAAAATTAAACATCTGTCCGGACCTCCATTATCTTATACGTTTCAATCTGGATGACGCTCCGGGCCTGGGCCAGCGTCAGCCCGAAAAACTTGTCCTGGCCATCACGGAAGCTGACCACCTTGTATATTGTCTGCTTTTCTGTCCGTTCCTGTTTCACAATCTTGTACCAGTCATCCCGGCACTTACATTGATACCATTGATTAAGACATGGCTTATCATAACCGGGTATCCAATCGCGGTTAATCTTCACCTTAGTACCATTTTCCATGAACTATTTCACCCCTCCATTCGTCCGGATCCATCTGTTTGTACAGACTTCCAATTCTCTGAAAACGGAAAAACCCGTTTTCTTGGTATGGAAAGATATCCACCCAGCTAATGGGACCGTATTCATAAATTGAAAGCTTGTACTTTGTACAAATATCATTATACGCGGATCTGGACATAGTACCATGCACCAGGACTACATATTTTGACATATCCACCTGAAGCCAGGATCCTATATACAGATAATGTTTACCGGACCGGAAACACTTTCCGATCTCCGCGTACAACGTATATTTCACATTGTTCAAATGGCAGCACCCTTCCGGAAACGGGACTGGACTTCATCCATAAAGTCCATTATGCAGGAATAGAACTCATGCGCGTAGATTGTACAATGTGTTGTATCATTTAATACATAGTAGCAATCCGCACAGAGTAGGATCCGGCAGCGGTTCGGGCCAGCGTAGAAAAGCCCACACATGACGCCCAATTCGGAAATCTGGTCATAGAGTTGTCGAGAAGAATCATACATAATGTGCTA
>Ga0326513_10002281_pt1 | contig 14212 bp, 11 predicted proteins | sample 2_2465_0518_D_FD_203654 | JGI IMG/M metagenome (GOLD analysis project Ga0326513, IMG submission 203654) | Bovine rumen microbial communities from UC Davis, California, United States - 2_2465_0518 | ecosystem: Host-associated > Mammals > Digestive system > Stomach > Rumen | place: USA...
GTTGGCACCGATGGAGGCGTCGTTCCCAGCTCCTCAGGACCTGAAGAAGGGGCGGGACACCGGGTTGCGCTGGTCGTATCGCTCGCAGGAGAAGAGCGGATTTATATTCGTCAACAACTACGAAAGGCTGCAGAATATCTCGGCAAAGAAGAACGTACAGCTGTCAGCATGTGGTGTGACACTGCCTGAACTGACCATCCCCGCCGGGTGCATAGCCGTCTTCCCGGTGAATATCGACGGCATAAAATACGCTACGGCACAGATTGTGGCGAAGCGCGACGGTAAGATATACATGATGCAGGTGAAGGGCATTCCCACCACCATAGCCTTACAAAACGGCAAGACCATGAAGAATGTGAAGCCCAAAGGAACTGAAAAACCGGTATATAATAACATATACCTGCTGACTCAGGAGGCTGCCGAACACCTGTTCCTGCCTGTCCGTGGGCACGAAGATATAGGATTTAAGGTCTCATGCCAGAAGGTTAAGGAGGCCGGAGTGCTGCGCACCATCGTGAAAGGCAAGGCCAAGGTGGCCGAAGCACCGTCTGAGAGCGAATGGGAGCAGGCCGCCATCTATAAGATTACATTTCCTGATTCTTCACTCTTCACTCTTCACTCTTCACTCTTAAGCATAGACTATCAGGGTGACTGTGCACGGCTTTATGCAAATGGAAAACTCGTGGCCGACCACTTCCAGTATGGGCGTCCCTTCCTCTATGGCCTGTGGCGACTGCCGGAGGGCTGCACCGAGCTGGAACTTCGCATCCTTCCCTGGCAGCCTGATGCACCCATCTACCTGCCCCGCGAGGCCGATAAGACAGCGGGCGAGAGCGTGAAGAAAGTAGAAATAACGTGGCGCTAAGGAAGAAAGCGCAGCCAAATAACCTATAACAAACAATAAAGTATGAAACATTTCCTGACTATATTGTTGTCTTTCATCTTCATATTCCTCTTCTCATTCAGCAGTATGTCCGCACAGCGTGTCATCTCGCTTGCCGGCTCGTGGGATTTCGCCATTGAGCAAGGAGCGGAAGCCAATTCTTCACTCTTCACTCTTCACTCTTCACTCTATACCGACCGTATTACTCTGCCAGGCTCCATGCTGACCAATGGCAAGGGCAACCCCATCAGCGTCAGCACCCAGTGGACCGGCTCGCTATATGATTCCTCATACTATTTCAACCCCTACATGGAGAAGTACAGGCATGAGGGCCAGATGAAATTCCCGTTCTTCCTCACTCCTGACAGGCACTATGTGGGCAACGCGTGGTACAGACGCACGGTCAGCGTGCCCCAGTCATGGAGCAAGTCGGGCAGCATTGTGCTCTATTTGGAGCGCCCACACATCGAGACGACAGTGTATGTCAACGGTCGTGAGGTGGGGCATCAGATGAGTCTGTCCACGCCGCATCAGTACGATGTCACGCGGTTTATCCAGCCCGGACGCGAGAATGAGATTGCCATCCGTGTCTATAACGGCATCGAGAATGTCTGCGTAGGTCAGGATTCTCACTCTGTGACTGACCAGACGCAGGGCAATTGGAACGGCATAACGGGGCGCATAGAGCTTCAGGCAGCCCCGCTCGTTTGGCGAAAGAGGGTGGTGGCCGACGTGAAGGCACGCACCGTAGATATTCTCATCAACGATACTACATTCCATCTTGCGCTGGGCGATGATGTGCAGCCTTGGGATGAGTTCCATCCTCAGCTCTATACACGCACGGTAACGTATCGGGGGCATGAGATACCCGTGACTTTCGGTCTGCGCGATATTGCCGTTGATGGGCGCCAACTCATCCTTAATGGCAAGAGGATATTCCTGCGCGGCACGGTGGAGAACTGCGTCTTCCCCTTGACGGGTTACCCGCCCACTGATGAGGCTGAGTGGCTCCGCATCTTCCGTAAGTGCAAGGAGTATGGCCTCAATCATGTCAGGTTCCACAGCTACTGTCCCCCTGAGGCAGCCTTCAGCGCCGCCGACAAGGTTGGCATCTACCTGCAGCCCGAGGGTCCGTCATGGCCCAATCATGGTGTCAAGTTGCGCCGGGGCATGGCCATTGACCAGTACCTGCTGGATGAATCCCGTCGCATCATAGACACTTACGGCAGCCATCCCTCGCTGCTTATGATGGCGGCAGGCAATGAGCCGGCTGGAGACTGGGTGCCATACGTGCGCGACTGGGTGAAGGAGATGAAACAATATGACCCTACGCGCATCTATGCCGGTGCCTCTGTCGGTGGCGGCTGGGCGTGGGACTTCGGCTCAGAGTTCCACGTGAAGGGTGGCGCGCGCGGACTTGATGACTGGAACAAACGCGCTCCGTCGTCAGACGATGACTACTACAGCGGCATAGAGTTCCCCCGTAACTACAAGGACTCAGTGCCCAACAATACTCCCATCATCACCCACGAGAAGGGACAGTGGTGCGCTTTCCCTGACTTTAAGGAGGTTTCGCAATACACCGGAGCATATAAGGCAGACAATTTTGAAATCTTCCGTGACCTGCTGCAGCACAACGGGATGGAGAAGATGGCGGAAAAATTCCTCCAGGCCAGCGGCCATTTGCAGACTCTGTGCTATAAATACGAGATAGAGCGCAATCTGCGCACGAAGGATTATGCAGGCTTCCAGCTGCTGGGCCTTAACGACTACAGCGGCCAGGGAACCGCGCTGGTGGGCGTGCTCAATGCCTTCTGGCGTGAGAAGGGCTACTGCACCGCCTCTGACTGGCGCGAGTTCTGCAGCACTGTGGTGCCATTGGCACGTTTCCCTAAGTTCGTCTATACCACTTCCGACACCCTGCGAGTGCCCGTTGAGGTCTATAATGCCTCCGAAACGGACGGGCAGAATGTGCAGGCCACGTATGAAATAACGGACGAACAGAAGCAGATAGTGGCGCAAGGTATCTTCGACTCTGCCTCAATTCCTATGGGCAAGAACAATCCTTTAGGCACTGTCACGCTGCCGCTCCGCTCCTTCGGCAATCCTGCAAAGTTCACGCTCACCGTGAGTCTTGCTGCTGCCTCCGATGGTCCTTCGGCAGTGAATGGCCATAACCATTGGGACTTCTGGGTCTATCCCGCCACTGTGCCCGGCGGTTCTTTGCAGAGCAAAGCGTCACCGCTCGGCACTTGTGACGCTTTGCTTCGCAAAGAAGTGTCGAGCGCTCCGCAGGGAACAAAGATCCACATATCTGACACCCTCGATGCCAAGACGCTGAAGGTGCTTCGCCGTGGCGGGACGGTGCTGCTTACTGCCGCCGGACGCGTCACGCTGGGCAACGATGTGAAGCAGACCTACCTGCCGGTGTTCTGGAATACCTCATGGTTCAAGATGCGTCCCCCTCATACCACAGGTGCTTACATAGACACGCAGCATCCGCTCTTCAGGCACGGGTTCCCCACAGACGATTGGAGCAACCTCAACTGGTGGGAGCTGTTGAACAAGGCACAGGTGATGAACCTGATGGAATTGCCTGAGGACTACCAATCGCCGATACAGCCTATAGACACCTGGCACGTGTCGCGCAAGTTAGGTATGCTCATTGAGGCTCGCGTAGGTCGTGGCCGTCTGCTTATGACCACGATGGATATAACCGACAATCTGGACCGGCGCCCAGTGGCACGGCAGATGCGAAAGGCTATACTTGACTACATGCAGAGCCCCGACTTCAACCCCGCGATGTCTTTAGGCATTGAGACCGTCAGCGATTTCTTTACCAAGACAGCCCCGCCGGTAAATATGTTCACAAATGATTCGCCCGACGAGCTGAAGCCGAAGATAAAGTGATTGTGAGTTCGCAAGCAGAGCTTGTTCGAGATTTCAGGAGTTAAGTAGTTAAGTAGATAAGACATTAGTATGGTTATCTGTCAATAATTGTCAACTGTCACCCATGTATGAGGTTCTCAGTATTGTCTTAACTTCTTAACTTCTTAACTCCTTAACTTCTTAACTCCTAAAAAAACTTCAATGAAAAAAATCTGCCATTACATTTCAGAATACATGGGCGTGCTGGTGCTGTTGTCTGCCTTGGCGGCCCTGTTCTTTCCTCAGTGGCTCGCCACTATCCCCACCAAGACCATCAATTACATGCTTGGCGTGGTGATGTTCGGCATGGGCCTCACGTTAAACCTCAAGGATTTTGAGGTTGTGTTCAGCCATCCTAAGGATGTCTTCATAGGTTGTCTGGCTCAGTTCACCATCATGCCGCTGCTGGCGTGGGTGCTGTCACGCCTGTTTGGGCTCGACGCGGCGCTGGCTCTGGGCGTGGTGCTCGTGGGATGCTGCCCTGGAGGCACGGCTTCCAATGTCATAACCTATCTTGCTAAAGGCGACTTGGCACTGTCGGTAGGCATGACGGGTGTCTCAACACTGCTTGCCCCGCTGCTCACGCCGCTGCTGACGTGGATGTTTGCGGGCCATCAGATCAATGTCAATATGCTCAGTATGTTCCTCAGCATCCTGTGGGTTGTCATCGTGCCCATTGCCCTTGGACTCATTATCAAGCGGCTCGCCCCTCGGTTCACTGATGAGGCGGTGGATTATCTCCCCGCTTTCTCTTCGCTCGCCATTGCTGCGATTGTCGCCATCGTCATTGCTGCCAGTGCAGAGAAACTGATGGTGGGGGGCTGGCTGATAATCCTTGTCGTGATGCTTCATAACCTCTTCGGTCTTGCCCTGGGCTATTCTTTGGGTAAGGTGCTGCGGCTCCCTCTGCCTAAACGTAAGGCTATATCCATTGAGGTGGGAATGCAGAACTCCGGCCTTGCCAGCAGTCTTGCCACCATGCATTTCGCCGCTTATCCTATGGCGACCATCCCCGGAGCCATCTTCAGCGTATGGCACAACCTGTCAGGGGCGGTCATCGCCCGCATATATGCGAGGATGAAGACAAAGGATTTCAGGAGTTAAGAATTTCTTAACTCCTTAACTTCTATATAATCATCAGATACGCAACGGCGCAGCATATCGCGGCGACGGGTAACAGTCCTAACCGTAGCCAAGCGGCTACGATGCCCGTAAGCAGTGCCACGGTGCCCACTATGGGCGTAGGCGCTGCGAGAACCATGTCGGGAAATGTCATCACTGCCAGCGTCACGTAGGGCACGTAGTATAGGAAACTGCGTACGAAGCGGTTGCGTATCTGCCCCTTGATGCAGACCATCGGAAGCACACGGATCAGATTGGTGACCACTATGCCCAGGAGAATGTATATGATGACGCTATGCTTCTCCATCTTTCTCTGATTTTATGGGTTTCAACCATGCTGCGACAGCTGAAATGACGACTGTCAGCAGCACTGTTCTCATGCCGCTGCTCCACTGTCCCACAACGGGCATCACGGCGCACAGACCGCTCAGCACAAAGCTGGCGATGAGCACATAGAGCACATTGCGGTCACTGTGGGCCTGGGGGATGATGATTGCGAGAAACATGCCGTAGAGCGACATGCTGAGGGCCGCCACCGCCGACGGTGGCAGAAGGCTGCCCGCCACGATGCCGATGGCACATCCCGAGGCCCAGAACAGGGTGGAGATGAGCGCTGCGGAGTAGGTGTATGACGGCGGTGTATAGCCGCGATGGGCTATGGAGATGCCGAAGACCTCGTCGGTGATACAGCAGGCCATGAACAATCGGTGCAGCCACGACGTGCCCGGGGCTATCTTCTGCGACAGTGCGGCGCTCATCAGCATATACCTCAGGTTCGTCACCAGCCCCATCGCCACCACCTCCGCGTATGCCGCATTGGCTGCCACGAGCGTATAAGTGCCATACTCTCCGGCTGAGGCGCGGGTGAAGAAACTGCTGAAGAACCCCTCCCAGGCCGTCAGGCCAGCCTTGGCTGCTATGATGCCGAGCGAGAAGGACACGGCGAGATAGCCCAGCGCGATGGGAAGACCATCGCGAAGACCATGCATGATGTGTTGACTCCGTGCTACCATCCGGCTGGCAGTACGATGTTCCCTACTTCGTGCGCCTCAGCAAACAGAGGTGCAATCTCCTCATCGGTGAACCCGGCTATGCCGCAGCCGATGCGGGTGACGAGGAAGGTCAGTTCGGGGTGAGCCTTGGCAAACTCTATGAAGTCATCCACGTAGGGCTTGATGGTCTCCACGCCGCCCTGCATCGTGGGGATGCCGTAGCTCTGACCCTGCAGACCTACGCCCTGACCCATGATGGCTCCAAACTTGCGGTAGGCTATGTAGGCAGCACCACCGCCGTGCATACCCGCCAAGTTGCTGCCAAACACGAATATCTCGTTTGGCTGCAGAGAGGTGATAAGCTCTGATGTCGTTCTCTTCTGTTCCATTGCGTTAACGTGCATTCCGCGCAAAAATCATAATGTTCTTTCGGCAGTCTTATGCCGCTCAATCTTGCTGCGGAATGAAAATCACGGCGCAAAGGTAGTAATTTTTAATTTACTGTACAAATTTTTGTTGTATGACGTTGACGCTTATCTTAGTGTGGCTTTATACTGGAGATACAAAAAACATTCACAATTATTTTGCTGTTTCAAAAATAGTGCGTACCTTTGCAACGTACAGTTAGGAAATTCGATATAGGAATGTACGACGAGAATTATGTGTACCTATAACATATCTATAGACGATGCCGTGATGCGGAACGTAAGGCCCACAATCACAAAAGGCATGGATGAAGGCACTTGGGTTCAGCTGCAAGTGCAGGCGTTGTTTGCCAAGTTGGCAGAAAATGCAGACAAGGATACTCCGAAGGGTCTTAGACTTTCTCAAAGGCTCAGAGGAATCGGTCATGCGCCTAATGATTTCGACTACAAGAAGGAGTTAGAGAACCGCTTCTAATTAGGAGATATTCATACGCTCGTTCGGATTTGTCGCACGGGCCTCTGGGACGCTTTCCTCTCACACTGTTTACAGACAACGGAACTCAGGCGAGAAAACTCTGAACCTTGTAAAGCGGAGATAGAATCCGACCACAGTGAATATAAGCAATTTGCAATACAATCTCACTGGCAAACGATTTTTCCGTCACGTGCGGAAACATTTTCCGCACCGTGCGGAAAAACTTTCCGTAACGGTACGGAATATCTTTCCGTAAGCTTCGGACTGCCCGCTACGTCCCCATTCGGCTCCCCCGTTTCGCGGGGGACAGCCCCCCCGAGTGGATGTGCTCGCTGTTCCCGTAACTTGAATTATTCTAATTATTCCAATTTCTTTCAAAAAATCATCCTATAATTTCTTTCCGTTTTTCTTGCGCATCTCAAAACTTAATCGTACCTTTGCACCAAAGTCTGTTACTGGCTGTCTTCGTCTGCCATAGTGATGGCGGACATGCTGCAAGGCTCAGCAGCCCCAGACTCAATGACATTACGGGTAAAAAACGAGAAGCATTGTGCTTAGTCTTGTGACTTGAAACCTGAGAAATTTCAATCAATAATGCAAGATGAACATAGTGGCTCTCTCACGTATAGCGTGGGATGGTTGTATCACTATATCTTCATTATTAGGTTTTCTCAGGACCTCAAGTCAAGGATGTAGGGCTGCTTCAGTCTTACGCTTTTTTTTTATATCCCTATGCGCACGTATATATATAATAAGGTGTAACGACAACGGCAGCGAACGGTACGCCCCCTTGGGGCAGACAGGAAATAATCTCGTTACACGCAGGCAGTGATGCCCACACCCCGAAACTGGAATACCAAATTACTTACATAAACTAAAACAAAAAACAAAAAACTATGAAATTCAAACAATTACTAACAAAATCGCTCCTCGCGGCAGTATGCCTGCTCGTGGGGCAAAGTGCGTGGGCGCAGCACTACACCACAAGTTTTACTTCGGGAACATTTACAGGTGGGCAGCAAATTACATCTGCAGGACTTTTAACTGTAACAATGTCTGCAACAGGACAAACATGGTCTGCTGCAAATGGTAATCAGGGGAATTATGGCATAACAGTAGGTCCAGCAACTCTAACGGAGTCAGTTCCTACTGCTGGTACTTTTATTAAAATCCAACCAGTAAAAGATTTGGATTTTAAGCTTAACACATGGGCATATAATAATATGAATTATAAGCTCATTGATGGGGCGCAACCTGCAACGATAATTGTTGATGAACGTTCGCGTTATAACTCTACCCGTAATTTTGGAAAGTTGACAGCAGGTAAAACGTATTATATCTATACAACAGAAAGTAGTGTTGCAAATGGCTTAAAGTCAATAGATGTAACATCATATGAGAACTATACCATTCATTATAAGGATGGAGAGGGAAATACCATTAAAAGCGATGTTGTATATGCAGGACTCTATGGCGCTAACGTAACTGCAAGTGCTTCAGATATGGAGAGCGTAGAATATAATGATAAAACTTATTTTTATAGCAGTGGTAATGAAGAAATAACATTAGGTACAGAAACTAATGAAATAACTTTGGTATATGCTACTGCTACTCCGGCAACTATTACTGTAAAATACTGGAATAATGATGAACCTGCAGTAGAAATTAAAGATGCAACAGCAATTGATACTTATGTAGGTGCTACTGATATTACAGCATCTGGTGAGTTATTGCCAACCTATATAAATTATGAAGATAATAGGTATAGTTATTCCTCAGGTAACAGAGTAATTGCTACTGTTACTGGTGATGATGTGATAAATCTTGTTTATACAGCTGTACCCAAATATACATGTACTGTAAATGCGAAGGCTGGTGAGACATTATTGGCTTCTCCTAGTGCTACAATTTATTCTGGTGAAGATGTAACAGTATATTATCAGAAAGCTTATTCCAATGCTAGTAAGTGGTATTTTGTTGATGTCAATGGCTCCGCTCCAGGTTATGGTGTTGAATTTGGTAGTGTAACTTCTAACCAGTCTCAGGATGTAACCACTTATACACTAAATAATGATGTAGTTTATTTTGCGGAGGCTGAGAATTTGACGATTGTTGGCTCTTGGGCTGCTAATGGTAATTATCTCAATTGGCGTTCTAATGGTATGTCAAAACGTATGGCCAAAAAGAGCTACATATATACTTCAACAATTGCTCCTGGTGTTTACGACGTGACGATGTGGGCAAGAAACAACAGATCTGCTGGTACTGGTACAGAAACATTGCCTATATTCCTTCGAGATGGAGATGGTAACTTGACAGATTTAAGTGTGTCTTTCCCAGGATGGGCAAGAGGTGGCTTTGAAGCTGCTTATACTGCCAGAATCGCTATTCCTGATGATGGAAAAGATTATTCTGTAGCTATCAATAATAATACAGACTATACTAGTAACCTTGAATTGGACTATGTTTATTTAACAAAGCTTCCTGCAACAGTTTCTAAGACTATCTCTGCTGCTGGTTGGGCAACATACTGCAGCCCATACGCTCTTGACTTGTCAAATGCAACAGGTTTGACTGATGCTTATATCGTAACCGGTGGTAGCAATGGCGTACTGACAAAATCTTCTGTAAAGGGCGGCACTGTGCCAGCAAACACAGGTCTGCTGCTGAAAGGCAATGAGGGTACTGCAACGATTCCTGTTGTGGCAAACAGTGAGACAAATGTAGCGAACAACATCCTTAAAGGCGTGACAGCAGAAACTCAGATAGACCCAGAAACAGGCTGGGTACTGATGGGCTCTCCAAAAATTGGTTTCTATCAGAATACTAATTCCTTCACCGTAGGTGCTAACACAGCTTATATCCTCGTGTCAGACCTGCCAGTTCCTCAAAATCAAACAGCAGATGCACGCGCTTCATATCTGCTCTTTGATGATATGACCGGTATCTCACAGGTAGCAGGTAGCGAGGTGAAGACCAACGGCGTTATTTATAACCTGAACGGTCAGCGCGTAAGCAACCCAACGAAGGGCATCTACATCATTGATGGTGTGAAGGTTGCCATAGAGTAATGGGCAGTTTGTGGACAATTAATGATAATTCATGTAAAGAAAGGAATACCGAAATGAAAAAGATATATCAAAATCCTGAAATCAAAGTAGTCAATATACAGACATCTCATATGATGGTCGGCTCTCCCGGTTATGGTGGCCAAACGAATCAGACCAGCGGTAACCTCGCTAAGGGCGGTATGTTCTGGAGCGATGATCCTGAGGACGAGGACTACTACGACGAGGAGTAGCTCCCTCGGAGTGAAGAAACTGAAACATTTAGTATCGTAAGATACGTGATTATAGTTTTTTATGTAAATGCGGTGCCATCAGCATAAAGTCCGTGAGGATCATTACGGCGCCGCCAGATAATGAAATTTAATTGTAAACGTATTACGGCGACCTATCCGTGAGGATGGGCCGCCGTTTTCTGTTGGGGTCTCTACGCTGCTTTTGCAGTAGGAGGCGACGTGTGTGCCGCAAAGATTATACTTTTTTCGCGCAATTTGCGTAATTCGTGGTTAAGGTTATGCCCAAGTACCAAGTGGTGGTTTTCCTTTGTAGTGGTTAAGGTTTGTTGATATTAGTATTCAACGAGGTCAAGTCCTGGGATGAGGTCATTTAAGCAAGAGATAATCCACTTATTCTGCCTTTTTAATGCTGATTTTATCCACTTATTCCGTTTTCAAGGCTGCAAATTAATCCACTTATTCCGATTTCTGGAGATGCGTTTGCTCACTTATTCCGTTTTAATCTGCCGAAGTGAGAGTTTTGTGCGCCCCTGACGGAGCAGAGATGTAGGGACCAAAAAACAAGCCCAGGGATGAGCCTTGGGCTTGTTCGCATTTGTTGTGTTTGTTATGTTGTAATGCCCCTTGTGGGTGTGGGGGCTGGCGTTTACAGCGGGTAGTCCTCAAAGGCGTAGAGCACGGTGGAGAGGTAGCGCTCGCCGGTGTCGGGCAGGAGGGCTACGATCTTCTTGCCCTTGTTCTCTGGGCGCTTGGCGAGGGCGATGGCTCCTGCGAGTGCTGCGCCTGATGAGATGCCTACAAGCAGGCCCTCGGTCTTGGCTACCTCGCGGGCTGTGCGGATGGCATCGTCGTTGTCGATGTCCAGCACCTCGTCAATGTAGTCGCCCTTGTAGGTCTTAGGTATGAAGCCTGCACCGATACCCTGTATCTTGTGTGCTCCGCTGGGCTTGCCGTTGAGCACGGCAGAGGTAGAAGGCTCTACGGCATATACCTTCACGTTGGCGTTCTGCTCCTTCAGGTAGCGTGCCACGCCGCTGACGGTACCGCCGGTACCTACGCCAGCAACGAAGATATCCACCTCGCCGTCGGTGTCGCTCCATATCTCCGGACCAGTGGTAGCATAGTGCTTCTCTGGGTTGGCCTCATTCTCAAACTGCTGCAGGATGACAGAGCCTGGTATGGAGTCGCGCAGCTCCTCGGCTGCCTTGATGGCGCCCTTCATGCCGTCCTTGCCTGATGTGAGGCGCACCTCTGCGCCGTATGCCTTTACGAGGCTCCTGCGCTCCACGCTCATCGTCTCGGGCATGGTGAGGATGAGGTGATAGCCCTTCACGGCGCTGACCAGTGCCAGACCGACGCCGGTGTTGCCTGATGTAGGCTCGATGATGGTGGCACCGGGCTTGAGGAGGCCTTTCTTCTCGGCATCTTCTATCATTGCCAGTGCGATGCGGTCCTTTACTGAACCGCCAGGGTTAAAGAACTCCACCTTTGCAATCAAAGGTGTCTCAATGCCGTTGGCCTTTGAGATTTTTTCAAGTGAGAGCAGCGGCGTGTTGCCGATGAGCTCAAGAAGTGATTTTGCTATTGCCATGATAATAATTGAAAATTGAAAGCCCCTCTCCAGCTCCCCCGCAAGGGGGGAGGGTAGTGAGATATGGGGGAATGATTAATTATGTATTTTGAATTATTAATTTTGCATTGCCAAAGCATGTGCAAAGGTACTGCGTTTTTATGGTTCCCGCAATACCAAAGGTTTGTTATATTTTTGCGAAAGCCTGGTCGAGGTCTGCTATGATGTCGTCAATGTGCTCCACACCTATTGACAGACGTACTGTGGTCGGCGTGATGTGCTGCTGCGCCAGTTCCTCGGGGCTGAGCTGTGAGTGGGTTGTCGTGGCGGGATGTATCACGAGTGACTTCACGTCTGCCACGTTGGCGAGCAATGAGAATATCTGCAGTGAGTCGATGAACTTCCACGCATCCTCCTGCGTACCGTTGATCTCGAATGTGAAGATGCTGCCTGCGCCCTTCGGGAAGTACTTCTTGTAGAGTGCGTTGTCTTTGTGCGTGGGCAGTGATGGGTGGCTGACGCTCTTCACCTTCGGATGCTTTGACAGGTAATTCACCACCTTCAGCGCGTTCTCCACGTGGCGCTCTATGCGCAGCGGCAGTGACTCCACGCCCTGAAGTAAGATCCATGCGTTGAATGGTGAGATGGTGGCTCCGGTGTCACGCAGTATGACGGCACGGATGCGTGTCACGAAGGCTGCTGCTCCTGCCACGTCGGCAAAGACGGCACCGTGATAAGATGGGTCTGGCTTTGCGATTGATGGATACTTGTCGGCATTTGCCTTCCAGTCGAACTTACCGGCATCCACTATCACGCCTCCGAGGCTTGAGCCGTGACCGCCGATGAACTTCGTCGCGCTGTGTACCACCACGTCTGCGCCATGCTCTATAGGGCGGAATACGATGGGCGCAAAGGTGTTGTCAACAATGAGGATTGTGTTGTGTTTGTGTGCTATCTCCGCTAATGCATCAATGTTTACCACGTCAGAGTTTGGGTTGCCGAAGGTCTCCACATACACCGCCTTGGTGTTTGGCTTGATGGCAGCCTCCACAGCCTGCAGGTCGCTTACATCGACTATTGTATAGTCAACGCCCTGCGTGGAGAGGGTGTGGGTGATGAGGTTGTAGGAACCGCCGTAGAGGTTGTCGGCTGCCACGATGTGGTCGCCGTTGCGTGCTATGTTCTGCAGTGCGTATGTGATGGCTGCTGCGCCTGAAGCCACTGCCAGACCAGCCACGCCGCCCTCCAGGGCTGCCACGCGATCCTCAAAGACTCCCTGTGTGGAGTTTGTCAGACGGCCATAGATGTTGCCGGCATCGCGCAGGCCGAAACGGTCGGCAGCATGCTGCGAGTTGTGGAACACGTATGATGTGGTCTGATAGATAGGCACTGCGCGTGAGTCCGTTGTGGGGTCTGCTACTTCCTGACCTACGTGAAGGGCCAGGGTCTCTACATGTAAATTCTTGTTGTTTGCGCTCATAGTTCTTTTCCTTTCCTTTTATTATTATTAATTATGAATTATGCATTATGAATTAATTATGAATTAAGCATTGCGCTGAATTCTGATGCAAAGGTACGGTGGCAGAGTGATATTTTCCAATAAAACTTGTGCAATTCAGAAAAACTTTCTAACTTTGCGGCGATTACAGTAAATTATTCTAAGAAGAATGGCAATGCAAAAGAAAACCTACACAGAGAACCTTGACTCTGTTGACATTCAGATCCTGCGCTGCCTGCAGCAGGATGCCCGAATAACCATAAAGGACCTGTCGCGCGAGGTGAACCTCAGCGCCAGTCCTGTGTTTGAACGCATCAAGCGCATGGAGCGCGAGGGCTACATCAAGCGCTATGTCACCGTGCTCGATGCCGAGAAGCTGCACAAGGGCTTCATAGTCTTCTGCAGCGTGAGACTGTCGCCGCTCAACAAGAAGGTGGCAGAGGAGTTCTGCAAGATAATCCAGGACATACCTGAGGTGACGGAATGCTACAACATCTCCGGCCACTATGACTACCTGCTCAAGGTCCATTCGCCCGACATGAAGTACTATCAGGAGTTCATCCTCAACACCCTTGGCCAGCTCTCCATGCTCGGCAGCCTTGAGTCCACCTTCGTCATGGAGGAGGTCAAGAATGCCTTCGGAATAGTGATATAGGGAGAGTTGAGAATTTAGAATTGAGAGATGAGAGTTGAGAATTATGATTACTGAAGTAAGGTGTTCAATATGATGTACCTACTTTTCTCATAATACCGAGCACCGAGGCCGGGGACGTGGGCGTCCTCGCCCGCGACAAATAATGTTCGACCTCTTTTAACTCTCAATTCTTCACTCTTCACTCTCAATTCTCCCCGTATATTTGGAAGATGGAATAAAATCTAATGATTTGTTTGGCAGTTATCAGATTATTTATTACATTTGCCGAAGAATAGATAAAGCCTAAACATTACACACATGAACACAAAGCAGAGAATGTACCGTATGTGCGCCCTGGTATTGTTGATGGCAATAGTGTCTGTC
>Ga0326513_10002282_pt1 | contig 14208 bp, 13 predicted proteins | sample 2_2465_0518_D_FD_203654 | JGI IMG/M metagenome (GOLD analysis project Ga0326513, IMG submission 203654) | Bovine rumen microbial communities from UC Davis, California, United States - 2_2465_0518 | ecosystem: Host-associated > Mammals > Digestive system > Stomach > Rumen | place: USA...
AGTTTTTTGTAGTTTGGCCAGTTGGGTAGGACAGGCCCTTTCTCGTGCAAGTCTCTTACCAATTTGGCGAAGAGAACTTGCTCTTTTGGGGCATAAGCCTTACTGCTTTTAGAATTTTTGGTTTTGTTATTACATTCGTAATATATGAAAAATCTTTTCTCCTGTCAAGAAATTTTCTTTACGTCTATATTGAAAAGGATTCCAAGTAAAAACTTGGAGTCCAAATCTACAATTGAAATATTTGAAAAAAGAGAAATCCCTAAATTTTGCAACCAACCGTTTGCAAAAAGCTTGATTTTGTCGTCTATGGTTGTCAGTCGTTCACTTGAAAAGAACAGGAATGTATATTTATCCTTATGAAATCGTTTGAAGATAAAGTGGTCGTGGTGACGGGCGGGGCGCACGGGATTGGCGCTTCCATCGTGAGTGAATTTGAAAAAGAGGGTGCGAAAGTCGCGTATATCGACATCCGCGAAAATCCTTGTTTTGTCGGGGATCTTTCAAAGAAAGAGACTTTGGAAAAGTTTGCGCAGTTCGTTATCGAAAAGTACGACCACGTGGATGTGCTGGTGAATAATGCGCTCCCGCTCATGAAGGGAATTGACGAATGTAGCTACGAGGAATTCAGTTATGCGTTAGCTGTCGGCGTGACCGCTCCGTTTTATCTTGCAAAACTTTTTGCGCCGCATTTTGCAAAGGGTGCTAGCATTATAAATATCTCGTCATCTCGCGACCGTATGAGTCAACCGCAAACGGAAAGCTATACGGCAGCGAAGGGCGGGATTGCAGCTCTCACGCATGCGCTAGCTGTGAGTTTTGCGGGCCGTGTGCGTGTGAACTCGATTTCGCCGGGTTGGATTGATACGGATTTCAAAGTCTACGAAGGTCCTGATGCCACTCAGCAGCCTGCGGGTCGTGTCGGCAATCCTCTTGATATCGCAAATATGGTTCTTTACCTTGCAAGCGACAAGGCCGGCTTTATCACCGGCGAAAACATCTGCATCGATGGCGGCATGACCCGCCAGATGATTTACCACAACGACTGCGGCTGGAAATTCGAAAGGTAGCGAATGAAACCCCTTGTCATTTACGTGCACGGGATGGGCGGGAACGCTGACTACGTGCGTGAAAATCCGATAGAGTGGCGCATCCCGACGAAGATTCTGTATGGATCGAATGACAACCTGACTTCGCTCGAAATGATGCGCGAATTCGCCCAGAAAATCGGTGCTCCCTTGACCGTAATTTGACTTATGCGAACAAGTCCTTTATCGTGAAAACCTTATAGTTGCTTTGGTTATGAATTTTTTTCTTGACACCGGAAGAAACTCCTTTTCTTGAGAAAATCCAGAAAAAATTGTTTTTGCGTTTGATACAGGGTGCTGATGCCTGCAAATTCGAAAGCTCTTTCTCGTCAAAAGGTTTTTCCGTGTATTTGCATTCGCAGATGATGGCGCTTTCTTGATTCATGGCGACAATGTCGATTTCCTCTTGTCGTTTTTCGATGGGGTTGTTGCCCCACCAACGACCGATTTCTTCTGCGAAAAATGGAAGTTCTCCATTAAAGGCTTTTTCCTTTAAGAATTGTGAACAAATTTGTTCAAAGCGATGGCCTATGTAAGTGTTCAGGTTGTCGGTCGAGAATTCCTTGCTGTAATAGATTGCGGGGGAGATTAGCCCGTTCAGCATATTCAGGTGCTTGTAGATAAACCTGAAATAAAAAGCGAAGTAGTTGTCTTCGATGGAGTAAAGCGTGTTCCTCGCCTTGTTTTTTTCGCCTGCGGGAGTTTCGGCCTTGATAAAGCCCAGGTTTTCAAGTACGTTTATATATTTGGCTATCTTGGCACCGTCCTCTCCAATTTTTGTCTTTATTTCGTTGAGTGTCGAAGCTCCTGAATTGATAGCGAGCAGAATGCTCTTGTAAAAGAATGTCTCCTTGAGTTCCATGCGGAGCAGAGTATCGATTTCGTTGAACAGGTACCCAGTGGTTGACAAGCAGTTTTTGATAATGTTTTCGCGGATGGAAAGTGAATCGTCAAAAAGGGAAAGATACAGAGGCATGCCGCCAAGGATGGAATAGACGGTAAGCACTTCTTCGTTGCTGTATTTCGGGAAAAATGCTTTGGCTTCTTTGTAGGTGAATGGCTGCAGTTTAAGGTCCGCTGTCTTGCGACCGTATAGCGGCTTGGTGGGATTGTCAAATAACTCCTCGATAACGGAGACTTCTGAACCGCACAAAATCAAGAATATATTTTTATTCTTTAAAATGCGGTCAATGGCGTTTTGTAGCTCGGAATCGTACGCGAAATTTGAATTGTACAAATAGGTAAATTCGTCAATAATGATGTTTATGCGCCTTGATATTTCTGTACTTTCGATAAATGAATAGACGCTTTTCCATGTTTCTAGCGAATCCAAAAAATCACCGGCTTTCAAGACGCGCTTCAGTTCAATGCAGAACCGTTTGACGTTGTCTTTTTCGTTCCCCTTGTCTGCTGTGAAAAAGACAGTATTTTGATTGTGGTGTGAGGCGAAATGTGCCAAAAGAAAACTCTTTCCGACTCGCCTGCGACCATGCATAATGAGTATCTCAAATTTTTTTGAAGTATAGAGATCTTCTAGAAATTTTAATTCTTTCTTTCGTCCGATAAACATTGTGTTTACTCTAAAGTTATTTACTTGTTAGTAAATATAAACAAAGGAGTGGGCGAAGTCAATAGGAAAGGGTGAAATTTCGTTAAAAAGGTGGTTTTTTGTCACTTTTTGGGGTGAAAATAAATTACATTTTCTTTAGAAAAACATTGTTTGGAGGCGTTTATGAAGAAGTTTCTTGTTGCGATGGGGGTGGTGGCGATGTTCCTTTTCGGGTGCTCTTCGGAGAAGGTTCCGTCTAATGAAGGTGAGGAGCGAAAAGCGAAACGCTTTGAAGAGTTAAAAGGACTGCCATTGGACACGGTCCTTACGCGTGCGTATAAATTCTACGAGCAGTTCCAGGCGACGGGTGATACGCTGCTGCGCGATTCCATGGACGATTACAGGGGCCACTTTTTTGCGAGATGGGAATTGACTTCGGATTCTCTTTGTGGGACGGTTGCGCCGGATGATTCGTTGGCGGCCGATTTACGTGACATCTACAAGGCTGTATTGGAGTTCGATGCTAAACGCAAGTATCGTTACGTTCTTGATGAAGAAGAACGCGAAAAACGGGAAGATGATTTATGGAATGATAGCGCACGTAGAGAAAAAGTGGCGAAGATGATGGATGCCTATTTTAAAGCTTTGGTTGAAAACCCGGATTCCATGCGGGTTGTTGAAGAAAAGGAGAGGGCAGAGAGAGAAAGAGCCGATAGCATCTATGCTCTGGAAATCCGTGCGATTCCGCTTGATGAAGCCTTGAATCGTTTGGAAGAGGATTCTAGCAGCATTTATAATTACGCCTATTTCGTCCAGACGCTGGAGGTGCTGTATGTCGATACTGCTGTCGCCGATATGAATGAACTGGATAAAATCGATCGGCACAGGATAAAGCGAAATACCTGGAAAGAAACGAAATCAGCTTGCTTGGGCAAAACGCCGATGGGCCAAAAGGTTCTTATTCTGAACAAGGAATATGAATCTCTGTTGAACAATTTTATGAGAGCGAATGTTCATGAGTCTCGCAGTGAGAGGTACACGATCTTGCCGGTAAAATATCCTTTCTGGCATCCGATGATTTCTGTTGTGCCGCATCATTCGGGCGATGATTTCCATTTTGAATCGTTCCCGGCCATGGGAGGAGCCTTATTCAACAAAACCTATGATTTGGTGATATTGAGTGTAGCGGAGTCTTTCAATAGCGGGAGTTACTACTATTTGGCAAAGAAGAACGGGAAATGGGAATTGATAATGCATAAAGACGGCTGGGTCGCGTAAAGCCAGGCGTTGCGGGCTGGCGACTGAAGCCCGCAGAGGGGGTGATGGAAGACGCGGCGTGCCGGGGCTGCAATCAGGGGGAGGCTTCCCCCTTATGTGTATAGATTGCTTCGCTTTGCTCGCAATGACGTGCGAGGTGAGTGCAGCAGAACCGCTAGCGGGTTCTATTGCCGAGCCGATGCGGTCATGCGCTCTGCGCAATGACGTTGCTTGTGGCGTTTTCTAAGCTCAAAGTTCTAAGTTCTGCTAACTTTCTTTCGTCTTTCGTCTCAAGTCTCTCGTCTAATTACTATATTCTACCGCGGAACATTTTATTTAACAGAGGTTCAAAAAAATGAATTATTTCAACTCAATCCCTATGCGTCGCCAACTCGAAGAAATTGGCCACTGCCGTTTCATGGAACATTCTGAATTCAGCCGTGGTGTTGAAGCCCTCAAGGGTAAGAAGATTGTGTTCGTCGGTTGCGGTGCTCAGGGTCTCCATCAGGGTCTCGACCTTCGCGATAGCGGTTTGGATGTTTCCTACACGCTCCGCAAGGAAGCCATCGAACAGAAGCGCCAGTCCTGGAAGAACGCTACTGAAAACGGCTTCAAGGTCGGTACTTATGAAGAAATGATTCCGGATGCAGACCTCGTTTGCAACCTCACACCGGATAAGCAGCACCACAACGTGATCCCGGCTATCATGAAGCTCATGAAGAAGGGCGCAGCTCTCTCTTACAGCCATGGCTTCAACATCGTCGAAGAAGGCCAGGAAATCCGCAAGGACATCACTGTGATCATGGTCGCTCCGAAGGGACCTGGTTCCGAAGTTCGTTCTGAATACCTCCGTGGTTTCGGTATGCCGTGCCTTATCGCTGTTCACCCGGAAAACGACCCTGAAGGCAAGGGCTGGGACTATGCCAAGGCTTACGCCGCTGGTCTCCACGCTGACCGTCCGGGCGTTCTCGAAAGCTCTTTCGTCGCCGAAGTGAAGTCTGACCTCATGGGCGAACAGACCATCCTTTGCGGTATGCTCCAGACCGGTACGATCCTTTGCTACGACAAGATGGTGAAGGAATTCGGTATCGACAAGGCTTACGCTGTGAAGCTCCTCCAGTACGGCTGGGAAACGATTTCCGAAGCCCTCAAGCATGGTGGCATCACGAACATGATGGACCGTCTCTCCAACCCGGCTAAGATCCGCGCAACGGAACTTGCTGAAAAGATGAAGAAGATCATGAAGCCGCTTTACTGCGAACATCAGGACAACATCATCTCTGGCAAGTTCTCCAGCACGATGATGGTCGACTGGGAAGCTGGCGACAAGGACCTCCTCAAGTGGCGTGGCGAAACCGGCGAACTCGAATTCGAAAAGGTTGCCGCAACTGACAAGCAGATCACCGAACAGGAATACTTCGACCGTGGCGTTCTCATGACCGCTATGATCAAGGCCGGTGTGGAACTCGCATTCGAAACCATGTGCTCTGTGGGCATCAAGCCGATGAGCGCTTACTACGAATCCCTCCACGAAACTCCGCTCATTGCAAACCTCATCGCTCGTAAGAAGCTGTTCGAAATGAACCGCGTCATCAGCGATACTGCAGAATACGGTTGCTACCTCTTTGCTAACAAGTGCGTTCCTCTCCTTGCTGACTTCATGAAGAACGAAGTCAAGAAGGGCGACATTGGCGATATCTTCAACGAAGGCAATACCAACGCTGTCGATAACGAAGAACTCATCAAGGTGAACAAGAACATCCGTCAGCATCCGGTGGAAGAGGTCGGTGCTTGGCTCCGCGAACGCATGAGTGGTATGACCCGCGTCGTCTAAGCTTCGCGATACTGCGTTGTGGCTGCGCTCACGTACCTTAGTACGCTACGCGCATCCACGCCTTGTCTCGCTCGCTTATACTTGCGGGAAGAAAGTTGTCTAATCTTGATTATACGACTTTCGATAATCGTTCTGCTTGATTAAACTTGCGGGGCGATAAAACCGCAGTTCATAGCTTTGAACGTTTTAAAATCTCGTCAGGTAACCCCTGGCGGGATTTTTTTGTACGAAAAAACGCTCGCGTTTGGCGAGCGTCTTATATGACGAAGTTAAGATTCGCGCACCTCGTTATAGGACCGCGCGCATCCTGTTATGAATTGTGCGCGTCTTGTATTACAGGTGCGTCTTGCGTTGTATTACGCGTTCTTCGTTTTCTTGCTCTTCACGAAGAGGTATGCGCCGAAGGCAATGAGCAAAATTGCTGCAAGCAGGCTCACCTTCAGGCAGGCGTGGAACGGCTTACTGCGGTATTCCATGCGGACCTCGGACTTGCCCTTCGGGATTTCGACAGCGCGAAGGTCGCCGAATGCCTTGTAGACCTTGGCTTCCTTGCCGTTGATGGTTGCTTTCCAGTAGGGGTGGTAGTTGCCGGCGACAACCATGAAGCCTGCGCGGTCGCTTTCGACCTGGAACACTTGCGTGTCCATCTTTGGGCTTGCAACAAGCTTTGCCTTGCCCTGTGCCACGCCGCCTTCGCCCTTGTTCTGCGGTTCTTCGGAGAGGATGACTTTTTCGCGGTAGGCAAAGCCGTTCTTGAGCGCGTCAATGGCTTTGGCGTCATCCATCGTGGTGGATTCACCGTAGATGTAGGCTTCGCCCATGGCGGTTGTAATCGGCATGTAGGTCGTGCCGCGCTGTGTGTCGAAGATGATGGCGTTGATGTTCATCAAGTCGAGGAACGGATGTGCTCCATCCGGTTCGTTGATGTTCATCAAGTAGTTCGCATTGCCCTGACCGCCACGGAATTCGCGGTAGCTTGCAAGTTCGTTGTCGTGGAAACCGTCCGCATTACGCATGTGGTACTGTGGGAAGATGTTTCCGCTGATAGCCTTATTGCGCGAGAGCGAAAGTACGCGCGGCTGGTTGATGGAGTCTGCTTTGAAAGGCGCCTTGAGTGCTGCAACAACGCCGTTGTTCGGCTGCAAGTATTCTTTGGCGGCCACGTTTTGGATAAACGCACCGTTGATGGTCATGAGCTCAAGGCCTGCAACTGCTGCGAGAATGCCGACCTTGGCAGGGATGCTCCCTTTCCACTTGAATACGGCAAAGCTTACGCCGATGACGATAAGAATCAAGAAGAAACTTGGAAGAATCTTTGAGGCGGTGGCGTTCATCACGACTTCGTTCAGCGGCTTGAAGTACGGGGCTGTGACGGGGTCGTTCAAGAGCTTCTGACCGCTCATGAGGAAGAGCCCGATGATTGCAAATCCGATAACGACGGCTGCTTGGACACCTCTCGATGTTCCCGGAAGCTTAGACTTGAAAGCATCGACAAAGTTCGTGACATTGATTTCTTTGCCTTGATCGTCGAGGCTCATCACGCCGAGGCATGCTGCTGCGTAGGCGAGGCAAACGACAAATCCGAACGGGCTGATAAAGAGTGTCCAGTTGAAACGGGCGATGACGACGAGCAAAAGCAAGATGACAAACATGGCGGCACCATGCAATAATGCCTTGCGGTTCTTGACTGCATTTTCGCTTTCGTCAGAGAGAGCCTTGAGCACGGGGCCTGCCATCATTACGAGCAAGAGCGGGAGCCAGAAAAGGGCCATGCCCGGAGCGCGGAAGTTCTTGACGCCCGGCAAAATATTGTACCAGAGCTTGAAGAGCGGGGAATGATCGCCCATGCCGTAGCTCAAGGCGACAACGGCGCCGAGTCCCCAGAAACTAGCCCAGCGGCGCTTGCCCGGGAGGAACAGGCAGAGGAATCCGAGGAATGTGAGGAGTGCACCCGCATTGTTGTGGTCGAGCTTGAAGCTGTTGTGGCCCCAGTAGAACGGGCTGCCTTGACTGCCGGCTTCGGCCATCTTGCGGTATTCGTCCATGGTGATGTTGACCAAGGAACTGCTCTTCAAATCGTTTGTCTTTTCGTCCTGTTCGTAGACATCGACTCCGATGAATCCCGGAATGAGCATTTGCGCCATTTCTTCCTGATGGAAGGACCAGCTTACGGCGTGACCGTAATTGGTGTGGTCTCCTTCACCGCGGACGGATTGCGTTGTGGTGTAGAGGTAAGGCGGAATCACCTGGAAGCAACTGAGGGCAAGTCCAAAGGCGAGGCCTGCGGCGGCGAGTCCGACTCGTTTACCGCGGGTGGCAAAAGTATTGCAATGGAAAGCAGCTTCGTAAAGCGTGTAGAGCCCTGCTCCCCAGAGGAACAGGTAGGTAAGTTGCAAGTGGCTCCCTAGAATCATCCAGGTGACGCTAAGCGCAAAGACGATAAGGTAGGGAAGGCTTCCGTCGCGGACAATCTTACGGATGGCAAGGAGAGCCAACGGGGCGATGGCGAAAACCATCATCTTTCCATCGTGGCCACCGTAAATGTAAGTGAAGTATTCCGGCGAAAATGCATAAAGGAATCCGAGAAGCGAACCCCACCACTTGTTGCCGGTCAAGTTCCAGGCGAGGAGCATAGCGCTCATGAAGGCTACCCATACGGTCAAGATGAACTTGAAACCGACGGCGCGTGCCGGATCCATGATGAACTGCGTCCACACGAGCGGGTGGTAAGCGTCGGCAAAGAGCGCGTCAATCGTCGGAACACCGCCAAGGCGGCTATCGTCCCATTCCGTGAGGATGACGTCGAACGTGCGCAAAATGCGGCTGCCGATGCCGTTCAGCTGGTCGCTGTTGAGCATGAGTTGACTGGAATCGAATGCGAAATCGCGGAAGACGAACAGCAAAATCGCAAAGAAAACTGTGGCCATAGCCACAAAGAATGCGGGTTTCTTGTTGAGGAAATTCATGTCAGGAAATATAAAAATACCGCAGAGGTGTCCCACTACGGTTCGTTAAATTGTTTGCTTTTGAACGAATTTGCTGTCGAAGTTATTCGAGCGTGTTTTCGTCGGTCTTGGCGGTCTTGACGAGACTGTAGATGCCGAATGCAGAAATGATGCACACTGCGGCAATGACGACGTACTTAATCAATTTTCCCATAAGGTTTCTCCTTGGCTTTTTTTATAAAGATATTTGATTTTCGCAAAACGGTCAAGTGATTTTTAGAACTTTGAGCTTAGAACTTAGAGCTTAGAACTTAGAACTTAGAACTTAGAACACTCTCTTCTCTCTAAAAGAAAAAAACTAAGTTCTAAGAGCGAAGCGGGCTAAGCTCTGCCAACTGCGCCCCCGGCGCTACTCTTTAGTAATGATCATGCAAATCACGGGGAGTTTTTTGTCGACTTCGTTTTCACTCGGGATGATTTCGCTTTCGACGACCTTGCAGTTGAGTTCTTTTACAAAGAATTCGAGCTGGCTGCGTTCAAAACCAAGCCAAATGTGGCCGTGTGTCGTGCGGAACGATTCTTCCTTGTGCTGGGCGAGGTCCAGAAGCGCAAGCATTCCACCCGGTTTCAAAATGCGGGTCGCTTCCTTGAGGGCAAGACGCGGGTCGGTCGCATGGTGCAATACCTGGCTCATCAAGACGAGGTCTGCATAGTTGGACGGGAGACCCGTCTGCGTCATGTCGGCGACCTTGGGCGTCACGTTTTCGATGCCCTTCTGGTGCAAAATCTGCTGGAATCCGCTGATGATTTTCGGATCGTAGTCGAGGGCGGTCACGTTCTTGCAACGGCTTGCGAGCATGAGCGAAAGGTCTCCGCCTTCGCCGCAACCGATGTCCACGGCGTTTTCGAACGGCACCATGAGCTTGCTGAACAGGCTGATTTGCGCCTTGAGGCTACCGCCGGCCTGGTCGAGCTTGTGGATTTGACCCTTGGTCTTGTCGGTGCGTTCTTCGAGCGCTTGTGCGGCACGGCACTTGAGAATATCCTTGTCCTGCAGTTCGTCGTAGGCTTCGCGGATAATCTGCAACAGGCGGCTGCTCATATAAAGTTCTTCGCTTAGGCGGTAATAAGCCTTGATGCCGTCGCGACGGTCTTTTACGAGCCCGCATTGCGAAAGCTTTGCCAAATGGCGGCTTGCGTTACTCTGGTGGATGTCCAGAATGTCCTTGATTTCGTTGACTGTAAATTCGGACTGGTCCAGGAGGAGCAGAATCTTGAGGCGCATTTCGTCGGAAATGGCTCCAAAAAGTTCCATGTTCGGGATGATAGGTTCTCGGTTCTGGTTTAAATTCGAATTTGTCACGTGTTCCGCCAATACTTTTGTATGTTTGTGTTTGTGAATATAAATTTTTAGATGGACTTTGATGTTTTCTGGGCGATTTAAATGCTTATTTCGAGTGTTTTTTGCGGTGTTGTGTTCGGCAACGCTTGCTTTCAGTACGCCCGGCGCATCAGGAATCGCATCCGGCGCACTCCCCGTAGAAAATCCCGTGCCTCGTCATTACGATGTCTCTGTTCGCTTGGATGTTCCGCTTTCGCTTGGAATCGTTATGACTTCGGTGCTAGGCGTTTATCAGTACTATGGGATGTCGCGCATCTCTTCGAGCGACTTGAAGCCCAAATCGGAGCTGTTGCCTTGGGACCGCCCGTTTGCTGGGCATTACAGCGGGTGGGCTATGACCGTGAGCCATTATTCGGGAGTCTTGGCTGTTGCTCCTTTGGCTTTGGCGGGATATTCTTGGTATAAGGGCGATGCCGATGGTTATGACTTTGGTGCCTTTACGCTTATGTTTGTGGAAGCGATTGCCTTGCAGAACGCCTTGAATCAGTTGGTGCGTTCTACGCAGTTGTGGCCGCGCCCGTTCATTTACGCCAAACGCGGCGAAGGCCGTAAAAAAGCGGAGTCCGCGCAAGGGGAAGCTTACGGCTCGTTCTATTCTGGGCATGCCTCGGCCGCATTTACGGTGGCTGTGTTTACAGGTGAATGGTTCTCTGAAATTTACCCGAACTCTCAATATAAAAGTCTCGTCTGGGCGTCGTCATTGACGCTTGCTGCGGCTGTTGGCGCCTTGCGCGTGGTTGCCGGAAAACATTATCCTACTGATGTTGTAGTTGGATCGCTTATGGGGGTTGGCGTGAGCCTGGGAGTCCTTAAATTGCATGAAGTTTGTAAAAAGAAAATTTCTTTTTGGGCAATTCCGGGCAATATTGGCGCTATTTTTTACTTTTGACAATTTTTTATAGCATTTTTTCCGAAAAAGCGTATATATATTGTGTAGGCTTACTTCGTAAGTCTATTATTTGTGAGGTTATTGATGTTGGATGAGGTGTGGCGTCACTTGTGCGCCGTTGCTATTTTGACCGTGTCTGTGGTCACCCATAATTACGCAGCAGAGTTTAAGGATTATAGGGATGGGCGCGTTTATCGCGGGATTCCCTCGGGCTCTCTAAACTGGTTTAAGCAAAGTCTCAAATACAGCAAGACCGCATACTTTACCGACGAAAATGGTGTTCCGTTTTATCGAAGCGATAGTTGGAAGGCTTCATGCCCTGAAGGTACGCAACTCCCAGATGAAACCGACTGGGATGAACTCATCGAAGAAAAATTTTCCGGTTCCGACAAAATGCAGAATATGAGTGATTTTGTTGGAAATTCTTCACGTGGCTTTTACAAGTTTGAAATGGATGAAGTGGTGAATGCAAGAAAGGGCTTTGTCTATTTTGCAGTGCGTGGTCCGGCGAATCATGTTATAAGGCTTGAAACCAAGCGTGGTACAACGAAGTACGTGGATATCGAAGAAGCCGATGCTGTTCAGATCCGCTGCGTCTTTGCGCGTGACCAGTTTGCCGAAAAGAATATCTCTCCGAAGGATATGATATTTACGGATAAACGCGATAATAAAAAGTACAAGGTCGGTGTTCGCGGAGGTAAAATCTGGATGATGAAAAATCTTGCGTTCAGCGTAACCTCTGCAAAACAGTGTTATGTCGAAGATAAGTCTTTCTGCGAAAAATTCGGACGCTATTACACTTACGAAGATGCGCTCAAGGCTTGCCCTCCGGGATGGCATTTGCCGGATGATGGCGAATGGCGTGATTTCCAGAAAGACCGTGCAACGCTCGATTGGGATAATCTAGGGCAGGGTGGTTGCCAGGATTGGGACAATTTCTGCGATGGATTTAATTCTGGACATTACTGGTCCAAGAGCTCTATCCAGGAAAATACCGCACGTTCGTGGGAATTTAACCGCGCCGATAAGGATATCGACCGAACCGACGCTAGCGTCTACAAAGGACTCTACGTCCGCTGTGTCGCGGATTAATCGGCAACAGCAAAAAAGGCGTACAGTATAGAAAATACTGTCGCAGAGGCATAGCTCCCCGAGAGGTAAACGAAAAGCCCGAAGACGACTACGGTCAACGAAAGAAGAAAAATTTTGGACGGGCTATTAGGAAAATGAATGTTTATCATGAGTGACCCTTAATGTTTATCTTTAACTGTTTATAAAATAGATAAAGATTGTGTCATTAAATGTCACTACCTGGTTTTACAGTTCGTCCTCGCTTTCGGACACATCCCCGAAATGGCTCCCGTATTCGTCAAAGTTGACTTCTTCGGCAATGTCGTCGTTGTCTAGGTCATCGTTGTCGAGCCCAAGTCCAAGTCGAGCACAGATGCGGTCAAGGAGGATGAGATCTACATCTTCGGGGTCACCACCCTCACGCTCGTAGGCTTCGATGATGAGTTCCTGTTCATCGACTTTATATTTATCGACTGCTTCAGTGATTTTCATTTTTTCTCCTTTGCGGGTAATTGGTATTATCCGCATCTCTGATAGTAATATCACCAATCTATGCCATAAAGTCAATGGTTTTTACTAAATTTTTTGCTATGAACAAGAAATTGTCTTTTATCGCACTTGCGTTGTTGGTTGGAATGTCTCAATCTTGGGCTGTAGACCCCCGTATTGAACAGGGTGCCCGTTTTGAGTCCAAGGGTCAGTATGACAAGGCTCTTGGTGAATATCGTGCCATGTTGGCTGAAAATAAGAAGAATACCGAAGCTTACATGGCGGCCGGCAAGGTTCGCATGAAGATGAAGGACTATAAGGGTGCTGTCGCAAACTTCCGTCTCGCTTATGGTTATGACCCGAGCTTGACTGAAGCGTACGAAGGTGCCGCAAAGGCTTACGAAGCCATGGGCCAGCAGGCAAAGGCTGATGCCGAACGTGCTAAGATGAAGGGCGGTAAGGCTGCTGCAGCAAGTGCTCCGAAGGCCGAAACTAAGGCAGAACCCGCAAAGACTGCTCAGCCTGCGCAAACGGCTCCTGCTGCAAAGGCGGAACCCGCAAAGACCGCCGCTCCTGCAAAGGTTGAAACCCCGAAGGCTACACAACCGGCGACCGCAACGGCTGCCGCATCTGAAGATCCGTTTGAAAAGGGCAAGGCTTTGCTTGCCGAAGGCCGCTATGCTGAAGCCGCTCCGCTCTGGAGAGTTGTTCTTTCGAAGAAGCCTGGCGATGCCGGTGCCTATTTCTATGCAGGCCTAACCCGTTATGAGATGGGAGAATACGACAAGGCCGAGTTCAACTTGAAGAAGGGACTTTCTTATAAGGAACGCGGTAACGATGCTAACTACTATTTGGCAAAGATCAACCAGAAGGGTAAGCATCCTGATTTAGAAAAGAAGTATCTCGCCGCTTACTTGAAGAAGGCCGCTCCGGATGCCAAGTTCCGCAAGGCTGCTGAAGATCGTTTGGCCGAAATCAACGCTGTCGCGAGTGCCGCTGCCGAAGAAAAGGCCTTGCAGGAAGCCGAAGCCAAGGCCTTGAAAGAAGCTAAGAAGAGCGGGAACGACAAGTCGAAGTCTGTTGACGTTGCACCGCAGAGGGAAGACGTCGCTCCGACCGCTTCGAATTCCATTGCCAACGCCAATGCACTTTATGCAGATGGCTATCACGAAGCCGCTCTCCAGATGTACAAGGCTTTGCTCGAAAATGAAATCACGCCGGACGAACGCTACTTTGCGATGCTCCAGATGGGCAACATCTACCGCGAAATGCGCGACTTCCATAGTGCTGTAACGCGCTACCGTGATGTTGTCCGTGAATTCCCGGATTCTGACTGGGCGACCGAAGCTGAACGCGCTCTCGAAGACGCTGTGTGGCTTGAAAAGCACGCTAGCGAACTCCCGCGTAACAAACGCTAATTGGCCATTAGTCAATGGTCTTTAGTTATTAGTTACAACTGAAAGATTTCGTATAAAATTATGCCGGGCTCGTCCCGGCATTAATTTTTAAGATGTCATGCCCGCTCAGGTCCCTGAGCTTGTCGAAGGGCGGGCATCTCTTTTTTTGAGGATTTATCCTTTCACAAGCTTTCGGTCGCTCTTGACTTTATCCAGGAACTTCTTGTAGAGCTTGTTGTAAATCTCGTGATTCTCGGGATTCGGCGTGTACGTGTTTGTAATCTCGATAT
>Ga0326513_10002283_pt1 | contig 14205 bp, 13 predicted proteins | sample 2_2465_0518_D_FD_203654 | JGI IMG/M metagenome (GOLD analysis project Ga0326513, IMG submission 203654) | Bovine rumen microbial communities from UC Davis, California, United States - 2_2465_0518 | ecosystem: Host-associated > Mammals > Digestive system > Stomach > Rumen | place: USA...
ATTACATCACACCTTTTTATGATTTTTTATTATTAGCATAACACCGAATTACAAAAAATACAACGAAAATATACTGCTTCATCACAAAAAATACAACGAAAAACAGGCTCAGAGCAACAGAAAATGCGCCGAGCCTGTTTTATACCCCTCTCAGATACACACAACGATTCCAAAATCTTCCGTCAATATGTACTAATTCCATCCCATCCTTTTAGCTAAATCCAACATAGCAAAGCTGTATTTTTGCCATTTTTTCAATGTTATCTGTGACGGGTCGCCCTCGCGGATACGCAGGGTGCGCCTGATTTCCTTAGGGATGACAACCCTGCCCAAATCGTCGATTCTCCGAACAATACCTGTAGCCTTCATATCCAAATCTCCTTAAAGAATAAATTAGCAAAATCATTGCACGAATATTGTTTGAATTAGAAATATTTTTATGCGCGCAAATCTGCCTTGGAGGAAATTGGAAAGCAATATTGATTTTTCTTGCATTATATCTCGCAAAGCGGTATGATATACCAAATAATATTATAATAAGGAGAAAAATTTATGAAAAGGATAGCCCGAAAGCTAACGGCTCTGCTGTTGTCGGCATTAATGGTTGGTTCTGTAGTGACCGCAGGCACGGCGTCCGCAGGCGCGGCGGCAGTCGCAGGTGAGAAAAGCGTCGGCGCCTCAAGCGGCACAACAGGCGACTGCACCTGGACTCTGGACGATAGCGGTGTGCTGACAATCAGCGGTGAAGGAGCTATGGGTAATTATTCCGAGAGTGTTGCACCTTGGGGAAAGGGAATAACCTCAGCGGTGATAGAAAACGGCGTAACAGTCATTGGCTCTTATGCGTTTTCCGGCTGCAAAGGCTTAATAAGCGTCACCATCCCGGACAGCGTAACAAGAATTGGTGAAGAAGCGTTTAGAAACTGTACAGGCTTGACCGAAATAGCAATACCCGATACAGTCGTATTCATTCAGGATAACGCGTTCAGCGGCTGCAATAACGTGACCATATTAGGAAAAACGGTTCCTATGCTCAAACCTACGCGGACGCAAATCAGCTTATTTTCAAAGCGATAGTGCCTGAATTTGCTGTCGGCGATTCTAACGGCGACGGAAAAATCGACATCAAGGACGCTACGACAATACAGAAATGCATTGCAAAAATATCAGCCTTAACTCCCCAACAGCAGAAAGCCGCTGACGCAAACTGCGACGGCAAGGTTGATATCAACGACGCAACGCTCATTCAAAAATACCTCGCAAAGCATATCGACCGCCTGGGATAAGCACAACTTAAAACAAACGCAAAGCCACCGTGATTTTTTGCACGGTGGCTCAGTATTTTTGCAATTTATCTTTAGTTTTTAAAAAATATATCGTAATTGAGATGACAGCTACCGAAATTACAACCGCCGCGCAGATGATAATAACGATCAGGATGTTCGAATAATCTTTAACAGCGCTGTCCGCGGTTCCCGAATCAACTATTGATACGTCGGTATCGTCGTCATTATCGTCATTTACGTTTTCATTAGTGCTTTCCGCCGAATCGTCCTTGACGGATTTTTTGTCTTTTATGGTTTTTGCGGCGGATGATTTTTCAGTTCCTGACTGACCGCCCTGCGACGGGTTTATTTTGACAGTACCCGAGGAGCAGTTTCCGACGTTTATTAACCGCGCGTTATCGTCCGCGCAGTCCCTGACGTTAAAGCTGACCTCGGCGTTCCCGTCGGATAACGGCTTAAATTTCAGCGTGAATAATGCCGCGTTGTCCGATAAATCCGCTCCCTGTTTGCAGAAGAAGGAAACCGTCAGACTTCCGCCTTTGTCACTGTACGACACATTCGCGCTGTCGGAGGTGTTGACGTCGGTAAGATTAAGCCGCGTTTTGTCGTACTTAAAATCGAATACGGCGGCGCACAGCTTTTTTGAGCATTTCGCGCGCATGGATATTTCCGCGCTGTTATTGATTTTACAGTCAACAGAACCAAGCGAAAAAGAGATCGAATCCTCCGCACTTGCGGTGCTTGCAAAAAGAAAAAGCAGGGTCAAGGTCAGAGCGAAAACACAGAGTATTTTTAATACCGATTTCACTGACCTCACCGCCTGCTATGGAATACATCCTCATTCTATCATACACATTCCGTAACGTCAATTGTAAAACGAGAATCCGCCTCAAACCGTCTCCGGTAGTAGATTACGCAAACATTCGGCTGATTTTCATCAATAATATTTAGCTAAAACCGAGATTTTTTGTTTTTATGTTGCAGGTTTTAGTAATGTGTGCTACAATATAATTTGGTAAAGGACCATTATATGGAAACAGCATATTGCTAAAGGAGAACCATAAATGAAAATACCGTTTTCTCCGCCTGATATAGGCAAGGATGAGATCAAATTAGTAACAGAGGTATTGGAATCCGGCTGGATAACAACAGGCCCCAAGACCAAGCTGTTTGAGAAGAAAATCGGCGAATACTGCCACACAGGCCAGGCTGTATGTCTTTCGTCGCAGACGGCGTGTGCCGAGATGACGCTTCGCATACTCAAGGTAGGCCCCGGGGACGAGGTAATCGTTCCTGCCTACACCTACACCGCAACTGCGTCGATAGTATGCCATGTAGGCGCAAAGCTTGTGATGGTAGACTGCAAGCCGGGCACATACGAGATGGACTACGACAAAATGGAGGCGGCAATAAACGAGCGCACCAAGGTAGTTATCCCGGTAGATATCGCGGGCGTAGTATGCGACTACGACAGAATTTACGAGGCAGTCAGAAGGAAGCGCGATATATTCCGTCCAAACGGAAAGATACAGGAGCTGCTCGGCAGAGTAGTGGTAATGGCTGACGCGGCGCACGCATTCGGCGCGCAGTGGCACGGACAGATGTGCGGCGAGATAGCCGACTTCACCAATTTCAGCTTCCACGCCGTAAAGAATATGACAACCGCCGAGGGCGGCGCATCGGTACACCGTCTGCGCAGCAGAATCGACGAGGAAAAGATGTATAAGCAGTACATGCTGTGGTCGCTCCACGGACAGACCAAGGACGCGTTCGCAAAGAACACGGTAGCCTCATGGGAGTACGACGTAGTTGACACGCAGTACAAATGCAACATGCCCGACGTACTGGCGGCAATCGGACTTGCTCAGCTCGGCCGCTACGATGAAATGCTCAAAAGACGTCACGCGCTGATTGAATACTACAACGACGAGTTCAAGAATCTCGACATTCAGGTTCTCAACCATGCCGACGCCGACCACCGCAGCAGCGGACATCTCTATTTTGTGCGCTTCAACGGCAGGGATTCGGATTTCAGAAACGAGTTCTACAATAAGATGGCGGAAAACGGCGTAATGTGCAACGTTCACTTCAAGCCGCTCCCGATGCTCACAGCCTACAAGAACAAGGGCTTTGACATCGCGGATTACCCCGAGGCTTACAACATGCACAAGAACCAGCTCACACTGCCGATGAACTCGGTAATCAGCGACGCTGAGGCTGAATATGTAGTAAAGACCTTCAAAAAGGTATACGACCAAATGGCAAAATAATAAACATGCCCGAAGCTTCGGCTTCGGGCTCTGTTTGTTGAAAAACTTTGTTTTCTGTTTTAATGATTGTCAAATATTGAGATGCCGGTAAGCAAGGCTCCTTTTTTAAAGGAGCTGTCAATCACGCAAGGGATTGACTGAGGATTTAACTGCGCTGACATTTCCGTTCTGTCTAAGGTTTTTGATGATATATAACGTCATCTGATAAATCCTCCGTCACGCCGCAAGCGGCGCGCCACCTCCTTTATTAAAGGAGGCTTTTTCATCTCAACTCCGCAATTCCTTAACGATTTCACACCAGAGTTCCAAATACTCATTTTTCTTGATTTTATCGTAGTCTATAACCACATACGGCGGAAGATTTTTTGACTGCTCGGAGATAAATTGCACCACATCCCGGGGCGTGATATTATTGATTTTTTCCTGCGGCAGCGGAGCGGAACCGAGTACTATTGAATTGCCGTGCTCCGCGTTGCGCTCGTAGTATGCCCATGTCAGCTGAGGATAGCCGTTTGCCGTGTCAAGCGCGAGCTCGGCAAGTCCGCTGCGGTCGGGGCGTTCGTTAAAGCCTGCTCCGTCAAGCTTTAGGTAGCCGTCGTTTTCATCAAATTCGCGCAGCTCATCCTCATGCTTTTTGCGCGCCTCCTCAACAGGGTCGGGCTTTGGCTTTTTTTCTTCCTTTGGCAACGGCTTTTTGCTTACCGCGTCAAAATTAAACTTTTTAAAGCCCTGCGATATGCTCGGCTTGCTCTGATAGCTTTTTGTTCTGCAAATTCTGTTAAGATATACGCAGCCGATAAGTACTATTACTACAATGATAACAAATATATGGGTGACGCTTCCGCCGCTCTTTGAGCTGCTGCTCGTAGTGTTCGCGCTTTTTTTGGTGGGGCGGGTTTTTTCGTAATCGTTTGCGCTTGCCGCCTGTTCCTTTGACGGGTATTTTACCGCGCCCAGCACGGCGTCAATTATCTTTTCATTTTCGTTGAACATCTCAAACTCAAACTGATATACGCGTTCGTTTTCAACGTGAATAAATACCTGATACAGGCTGTTTGACAGGGTTATGTACTCCTTGCCGCTGATTTTTGAAATAATGGGTGTGCCGAAAATCCCGCCCTTTATCATTACGTCGTCGCTTAGGGTTTTGTCAACATATTCCCTTGCGTTATTTACTGACTTATACGCGCTGCCGTAACGGACTTTTTTTAACACCTGACAGGAAAATTCGGTGTCGTAGGTCACGCCGAGCTGAGTGTGCTGCGCTTTCATCGTTTTTTGTATATTGCGCAGGTTACTGTCATAGACGGAATAATTATCTGTTACGGGAAGCTTTGTATAGCTCCAGTTGTCGGGAACCGAAATCACCGCGCCGGTTGACGTATCCCTGTAAACCTGAGCGTTTGCGGCGGGCAGAGCGGCAAAAAGCAGCGCGGTGATAATAATAACGGTCAGGATTTTTGTGATTCTTTTCATTGTTCTTCTCCAAGTCCGAGGAGCGCGTTTACAAGTTTTACCGAGGTTTCAAAACGCTGCTGATAGCTTCCGCTCACCTCAATGAAGCTTTTTCCGTGGCTTTTTAGGAGCTGCTTGATTTGGTCGCTGTAGTGCCTGCGGTTGTCGCGGATGATTTCGCTTCGGTCGCCGTCCTGAACAAATTTCACGTCGGGCTCAAGGAACAAAATCAGGTCGTATGAATTCAGCGCGTCTATCGCGTCAGACAGCGCCCTGTTTTTTTCGATAAGCGGATCGTTGAGGAAGCTCATAAAAAATTGTGTGACGAGAGCGTCGGTGTCCTCAAAGAGCACCATGTTGCTGCGCTCGGTCGCCTTGATTTCATTGAGCTTGTGAGTCAGCAGGATCTCGGTGAAATCCTCCGAGAGCATAAGCCGGTCGGTGCCGCTGCGCTCAGAGATATCCCTGCCGGCTTCTTCGATGTAGTTTGTGTTGAAGCGGTTTGCAAGGTTGATAGTCAAGGTCGATTTTCCCGTGCTTTCGCAGCCGATTATCATCACCTTTTTGACGTAATACGGGCGCACGACGTTTGGCAGCCAGTCCCAGTGAGCGTAGGGATTTTTGCGTATCTCGGTTGAGCTGATTTCGCTGCGCGGAAAGATATACAGCTCGCTTTCGGGGTAGCATACGTTCCAGAAGCTGTCCTGTCCGTAGTCGCCGCCGCAGAATACGACGTCGATTTTTTTGCCTATCTGCGATTTTACAATGTCCGCGTCGCGCTGCCAGTATTCGCGCGTGTAGGCGGATTTTTCGGGCGCGTCGTCGGAGATAGATATTATTTTTACGTTGCCGATGTGCTTTGTAAGCACATACAGCCAGCGGTAGCGTACGAGGCAGTCTACCTCGTCACGGTTTGAGCCGCTGCTCAGTACGATGTACAGCTCGGCGCACATGTTGGCAGCCCGGATTATGCAGTTGACATGCCCCATATGCAGCGGATTGAACGAGCCGCCGTACATTCCCACATTGTATTTGAAATCAGACTGATTGCTCAACGCGCTTTGCCTCCCTGTTCCATTTAATAAACATAATTACCGCGTTAACAAGATACACGCTCCACATTGCGAGCGTAGCAATTGTTTCGCCGCCGTTGATGAAGTTTACGAGCCACATATATACGGTCACAACGTCAACCGCTATCCAGAGCACCCACTGTTCGGTGAGGCGTTTGATTGAGAGGACCTGAGCCACGACCGACACGACCGTGCTCATGCTGTCAACGAACGGCAGACTGCCGCCCATCCACTGCAGCACAAAGCCGTAGCCCGCTATTGCCGCCGCGGTTGAGGCGTATACGACAACGCCCTTTTTAAGCGGCAGCCGCTGTTTGATTACCTCGCCCGATTCGGCGTTCAGGTGTTTTTTCCATGCGTAGAAGCCGACAAAGTTCATAGGCAGGTAGTAGAGCATATTGAGCATTACCTCGCCGTAGTAGGGCACCTGAAAGGCGAGCCACGCGTAAAACACCACGTTGATTATTCCGAAGATGAACGACGAAACCTTGCCCTTGCCGGTAAGGATAACGCACCAGACTCCCGTGAGCGCGGCGGTGATGCTTACCCAGTTATCCTTCCAGTAAATTGACAGTGCGAGTATTACGGCTGTGGCAAGTCCCAGCCACATGAGCTCAAGCGGCTTCCAGCCCCTAAGCTCGCCCTCTACAAACTGCTTTATCTTTTCCAACTTTATTAATCTCCCCACATTGCAAGCCTTGCCCTGCCGCCCTTTTCACGCGACAGTCCGAACGCCTCGGCGTTGTCGGCAAGGAATCTTCTTATCCTGATGTCGTCCATGGTAACAAAGGTCTGCTTTACCGCGGTACGGTTTTTTGAGAGCAGCTCCTTTACGCCGATGACGGTGTAATCGGGTACGGGCATTCTGAACAGCGCCGAAATAATATCCCTGAGCCGCTTTTTTTCGTCGGGGGTGAAATCCGAAAAATCCTTTTGGGCTATGAAGTCAGCCTTTGACGTCACGCTGTTTGTGAGCAGGAAAAGCATGTCGGGCGACTTTGGCGCGTCAACTTTTCCGCTGATGAAATCGTCGGCGGTCACCGCTCTCTTTTGCTTTTTGCAGTGCTCAACAAACTGCACGCCCTCGGCGGCTCCGATGTTTCCGATGATTTTGTGGCGCACAACGGGATTTTCAACGTTTGAGTCATAGTGCAGGATATCGCTCACGCGCACCCACGAACGGGGCGTGGCGAACAGCATGTTTTCCTCCTCCGCCTTTTGGGTGTGGAGCGCGGCGGGCTTGAAGCTGAGATAGCTCACCACAAACGGATGAACGTCGTTTTTGAGCGCGTAATCGTTTTTCCAGCCCTCAAAGTCAGGATCGATATAGTGGATCTCAAAGCGGTCGGCAAGCGGCCCCGCAAGCTGGATATACACGCCGTCGTCGTCCTCGCGGTTGCCCAGCGCAATTACAAACGTGCCCTCGGGCAGCCTGTACTGACCTATTCTGCGGTCAAGAATGAGCTGATATGCCGCCACCTGGACCCTGCGCGGACATGAGGTGATCTCATCAAGCAGCAAAATCGTATTTTTTCCGTCGCGATTTTCGTCGGGCAATATCTCGGGCGCGAGCCAGACTGTTTTTGTGCGGCTCTCGTTGGGGTAAATAAGTCCGCCTATTTCAACCTCCGACATCTGCGCAAGGCGGATATCTATCACCTTGAAGCCGTACTTTTTTCCTATCTGCTTTACAAGCTCCGATTTTCCAACGCCCGGCGCGCCGAGCCCGAGCACCGCGTGCTTGATGTTGTGCTCAATATTGAATTCTATGCACTGCTGAAATTCCTTGATCGTCATTTTATTTCTCCGTTATATTCTCGCTGTTTTTCCTATCCGTTTAAAGTCGTCGCTGTATACCGACTCATTGTTTATTACAAGAATCGTTTTCTGCTTAAGCGCAGGGATGAACACCGCGTCGTTAAGACAGCCGAACGCGCCGTCGGTCAGGATAAGCATCAAATTTGGCTTTACGCGGTTTTCTCTGAGCCAGCCGTATACGCAGTTGATATCAGTGCCTCCCGAATGATTGGGCAGGCATTTTTCTATTTCCTCATCCTTTGTGATGTTTTTGTACACGTCATTTATTTTAGTGTCCCAGTAACAGATGTTCATTACGCATTTGAACTGCCTTGTTATACTGCGGAGCTGAAACAGAAACTCGCGCATTTCCTCAACCGAAACCGAGCCCGAGCAGTCCACGAACGCCCAGATTTCCTCAATTTTTTCGTTGCGCGTTCCCAAGCCCGGGATTATCAGATCCATGTGCAGATATTTGCGCTCGGGCGTCAGGTAGGACGATTCGTCGCCGGCCTCCTGAACCATGAAATCCCTGAGCAGTCTGTCCCACCTCACACGCTTTCCCTGCAGCGCGCCGCTTATTTCAAACGGCAGATATGAGCTGCCCGAAGCGCCGCGGTATTTATTGTGCAGATTTTTGAGAAGCGCTCTCATCTCTCCGTCGCCTGAGCCCTCGGCCGCGGTCCCGGATAAAACCTCGGTTTCAATTATATCGCTCGGAGGCGCTGTTTCCTGTTCACGGTTCCAGCCCGTTTTTATTTTTATTTTGGAGGGCTTATTATTGCTTTCGTCGTTGCGCCTGCAAAGATCCGCGTATATTTTTTCGGTGGTATCGGAGCTGAAAACCTGACCGGTCACAGCGGAATCGGGGCATTTGAAATTTATCCCGCTCTTGTTAAGCTGAGAGGTCATTTCTTTTAAAGTGTTGTTTACTATGATGTCGGCGGCTGTGTTCCAGAGTACGGCGTTGCGCTTTCCGCACCTGACGTAATGGCGCAGAATGATGTGCATTACCTCGTGCATTATTACAAAATTGCGCTCCGCCGGCGACAGCCGCATGAAAAACAGCGGGCTGTATTCGATTACCCTGCCGTTGGTGCAGGCCGTGCGCACCTTCCTGTTCGCGATTATCGGCACGCGCAAAAGCACCTCTCCGTAAAACGGCATACACCTCAGCATCGCAAACTTGAAGCCGCTTATTTCACGGTCGTAATTCATTTTGTCCTCCGTTTAACCCTATATTATGATGTTTCCGCCAAAACCGTCCTTTAAATAATTGTCCGAATCATACACCGGCGCACGGGTGAAATCCGATTTGCACACGCGGGTATCTCTGCCGTAAAACTCAATCAGTCCGCCCTTTTCGGAGGCGTATACTCCGTCGCGGCAGTGGCAGAAGTCATAGTCGTAGTAGCCTCTTGTAAACAAAAGCGCGCTGTCGCCTTCTCTTATTACGTCCTCGTAGCGTATCGCCTGCTCCCTTGCAAAGCCGTTCACCTGCGCACAGCACATAAAGCCCACCTTTGACGCTCCCGTTTCAATTGCGAAGTCCATGAACTTGTGCGCCTGTTCGGGAGAGTTGATGTAGTCCTTCAGCAGCATGCAGTTGAATACAAAAATATCCTTGTACGCCACCGTGTCAAATATCTCTTTTAGCTTTGCGCCGCTCGGCACGTCATAATTTCCGAACAAACTGCGGTTGATTTCATCGTCGTAGTGGTGGCGGCTGATGTGAAGCGCGTCGATGCTGCTCAGGTGCTTGAGCCTGTGGATTTTATCCAGCCCCGTTCCGTTTGTGCTTATCGAAAGCTCAAAGCCGAGTCCGAAAACCTCAAAGATGATCTCTACGACCTCGCTCAACAGCTCAAAGTCGTAAAAAGGCTCGCCGCCCGTGATTTTTATGCTCTTTATCAGGCCCAAATCTTTCAGTCCGCGCAGTGTTTTTTCAAACTTGGCGGTGTCGATTCTCAGGCGCTCCTTTGTGCGTGTGGCTATGCAGAACGGGCAAGACGCCGGACAGTATGACTGCGGACACACCGACATATACAGCTTTACGTCGCCGTTTTTGCACTCGTAGTTTTTGCCGTCGGGCGAGCAGATATAGTTCTTTACGCGCACGTTTTTTCCGAATATTTCTTTCGTGGTGTATCTTCCGCCTTGGCTACAGGATTCGCATGAATTCGTATTTTTCATATATTTCCGTCGCTCTTTCCTTTTCTACGGTATTTCCGCCGCTGTCAAATATTCCCATGTCCATGGTTACATACTTTATCGTTTCACTGTCGGTCAGATAGCACCTTCGGTAGAGGTAGTACATTGAGCTGCCGTCCTTTATCGGCACCACCGACTGCCAGAACCAATACGCGCGAAGTATCTCCGCGTCAAGGTACACCATGTCGCCCGAAAATTTGGTTTTCTCCGCGTCATATACAAACACGGCTGTTTTCTCGGGCGCAAGCTTTGAGTTCTCTACCGAGTCCAGATCGTTCCTGTTTTCGGTCTCGTTGTGAATGTAGGACTCTTTGCCAGATTTGATCACGGTTTTTATCATCGAGTTCTCCCAATATTTTTTCAGCCCGCCGTCTGTGTTAAGAAGCTCATAGCTGTCGCTCAGACAGGTGCTCGGCTCATTCTGCTTAAACAGACAGCCAAAGCTGACGGGGATGAACTTCGCGAATTTCATGGATCTGTTTTCGATGTTGTAAAACAGCTCGTGGTCAGGCATGTTCAGCGCGAGCATTTTTGTGCCGTTTATCCTGACCGAGTTTTGCTCAAGCGTTCTGTACTGCTGCTCGGAATAACCGAGTCCGTTGAATTTTATTGTTTGGATATCCGTAAATTCACCGAACGCGTTGTCGCCGATATTTCTCAGAGTTGACGGCAGAACCAGCGTTTTAAGAAGGTTGCCTGTTAACACCGCGTTGCTGCCTATTGTTTCAACTCCCTCGGGTACGCTCAGGTAACTCAGCTTGTTGTTGCATATACTTCCGCTGCCTATTCGTTTTATCTGCACGTTTCCCAGCCGCGCGGGCAGACTCATGCTCTCGTCAGCTCCAAAATACTGAATCAGCGTGTCCTCCGCCGCCAAAAACCGCCTGTCTATGTAAGTATTCATATCAGCACCGTCCATACATACTTTGATATCTCTCCTGCTCGAGCCGCTGCTCTCTTCGCTTCTTTGCCGCCTCAATGTCCGCTTCGGTAAATTTTCCGTTTTCCTTCACGATCACCGACGCGTCGTAGCTGTTCGGGATCAGGTCTGAGACGATCTGCTGCAGTTCGTCGGGCGCGTTTTGCTGCTCAAGCACGTCAAGCAGCTGACTGAGCGCGTAATCTCTTTCATAGTTGTATCGCAAAATTCGGTAGATAAATTTCAGCAAAGTTTCTTTATCCATATAACTCACCTGCAAAGATTTGTTATTTACATTATGATAATATCATATAGTTTATAATAAGTCAATACATTTAGCTTATTTTATTATACTACGTTTCATAGCACAAATAAAGAGCATTTGATAAATTATTTACCAAACGCTCAAAATTTTCGTTATTTTTGCAATAATATGTCGACAAACACTTGACAAAAGCGTGGATTAATGATAGAATATTACTTACGTTAAAAAAGCGAATATAGGGGTATAGCTCAGTTGGTAGAGCAGCGGTCTCCAAACGTCAACCGCGGTTTAATTCCCCGCATGATTACTGGACTTCTCAGGCTTGAAACTTCGGTTTCAAGCCTTTTTTCGTGTTTTCGTTTTTGCAAGTCGTTAAAGTGATTTATGCAAAATCGAGGTCAAAACCTGCAAAAGATTTCGGAACAGCATCAAAAGACCAGCATTTTTTCATTAGGTTGGGAAAGGCTGTTTTCCGCTGTCTGAAAATGTCTGACTGATACTTTTTCGAGTTAGAATAACTCCAATTTCAAAGCTCTCTCACCCATCGAAAACCAATTTAATTTACCACTCATCATAAATCTAAATTTTATCCCAATAAAATTAAAACGCTGCACTCAACAAGTAATGTCAAGTGCAGCGCTCATCGATTAAAATATAGATGCTCTCAACCTGCCGTCAGCATTTTCTGCACAGCAAAAAACAGCTTTTCTTTGTTTATGCGTAGCAAAATTTGACCGTTAACTCTGAGGCTTTTCCACTACTACCTGCCGCAAAATATACAAAAGTATTTTTTCAACTTCCGCAGTAATAATCTATATAACCTGAAGAAATAATTACTTTGTCATGTCCTGCTATCCAACTATTAGCTGCTGAAAGTTATTCGATCACCATCAAACTCTTTTCCGCTTTTTTGACGGAGGTTTTGTTGACTGCTGCAGCGATCACGAAAACTATGAGCGCAAAAACCGCAGCCGTGACAGCAGCGACCGTCACCGTTGTGCTGTTAAGGAATATCGCGGAAAGCTCCGGGATCGCCGCAACGATAACGAAAATGAACAAAGCGATATACATCACAAATCCGATGATAAGCGCAACGGCGTTTATTCCGCCCAGCTTGCGCGATATTTCCGTTTCGCTGTCCCGAGTGAAAACAGGATTCCCGGCATTGCTCACGAGCATACAGTTGACAAAGATCAAGTTACAAAGTACACAGACGAACGCACTATACAGAAATACCCAGCTGCCTGTGAATGTGACGATGCCTGTCGCAATACAAACAATACCGAGAATCAGGATGTACGACACGCTTCCGAGCGAACAGATCAGCATGGCAAAGCGGCGCTTGCTCTTGTAGTAATCCTTAAAATCAAGCGGCATAGCACGTAAAATATAGAAGCTGCCGCCCTCGCGCGAAAAGGCGGTTCCGGGCAAATTGTTGAAGCCGCAGGCAAAGCAGGACGCCGCAACACCGAGAAAGATCGCGCAGATCAGCGCGGCGCTTGTGTCAACGGAACCGGCGGTGCTGAAAAGCGCATTTTTACCGAAAGCGAACGGGAGAACAAAAAACAGCGGCCAGATAAAGGTCATGGCAAAACCGTAAATCATATAAGCCGGATTCCTGTGCACATTTTTCGCCTCATAGGAGGTCAGCGCATTCAGAACGCCGCGCTTTTTCCGAGCGGAAAGCATGCTTTTTTCGACGGGCTTTTTTGCGGAGCCGGTATTTTGCATGGAGAGCGCTGTGGACAGATAAAACAGCTTGATAACAAGCAAGGCTAAAGCGATCGCTGCAGCGGTAATGCCGAGACTGACGAACAGTCCTATGATACTTCCGTCGAACATAAAGCCATTCATAAACGCGATGTTCGGGAAGTACTCGGATAAACCTGAAAACGCCGAGAGGGCGCTCAAAGCAGCGTCAGGGGAATCATTGCTGTTGAGAATGCTGCTGACGATCAAATATCCGACTGTCAGCACGAGCGTCAGGATACCGCCGATCGCTACCATGATATCGCGATTTCGGATAAAGCCGCAGCATTTGAAGATCACGACTGTCAGCAGCGCGGCGATCGCAAGACCGGTCACGGGAATAAGGACGCTTGAAAGCACCGTGCCGATGTAAAACGCCGCGCCCATTCCCGCACGCAAGCCGAACCCGAAAAAGCTCGCGTTGATCAGTATAACGCTCAGAACTACCGGAAACTTCAAGGTCACGGTCAGCTTGGCAGTCACGATCTGACCCGCCGAAAAAGGCATGGGCAGCAAAACCGGAAGATCGTCCGCCGTGTACAGCACAGTGACAATGTTTTTGACCGATAGCACAAGGCTGAACAGAAGCAGTATCATCATCAAAACATTTGTAAAGTCTTTAAGGGAGATGTACGGCGAGATCAAGGGTTCCGCAAAGTAAGCCGCAGCAGCCAAAGTCGCGGTCAAGAATACCAATCCGAGAGCGGCAAGAATCTTTGCCGCTCTCGGTGAGATCAGCGCTTCGCTGCCGCCGATCTTTGAGTTTCCGTTGCATTCTTCCAAAACGGAAATGAGCTTTCTAACCTTGGAAAACTCGCCTGTTACTTTTTGATCACTCATTGTCAGTCATCTTCTTGCATTTTGAGGCGACAATGAAGTAAATGATCACCATAAGAATAATGGCACCGAACAAAATCGCTTTGATCCAAAAAACATCGTTAAGGATTTTTTGAAACTCGAGAAAATCGACAATACATTCCCCAATCAAAAAGAGCCCGGAAACGATATACATCACAACATTGATCAGCTTGTAGGCGCGCGCGCCTTTCTTTGAATACGAGGCGATTTTCGCCTCCTCGCTTTTTGTAAGTGTGCCGGTAAGAAGAATTTTTATGCCGAAAATAATCAAACCGACCCCTAATACTCCAAACGCAATAGACATAATCATTTTTACTACCTC
>Ga0326513_10002284_pt1 | contig 14200 bp, 15 predicted proteins | sample 2_2465_0518_D_FD_203654 | JGI IMG/M metagenome (GOLD analysis project Ga0326513, IMG submission 203654) | Bovine rumen microbial communities from UC Davis, California, United States - 2_2465_0518 | ecosystem: Host-associated > Mammals > Digestive system > Stomach > Rumen | place: USA...
CCCCCTCCCAATTGTGAACAAATCGTAAACGATGATCCTGACGCTTGACAACTCTTGCATTTTGTGGTATAATGAAGGTAGGAATGAAGGTGGGACGTAGACCTTCACGCCACCCAGTGGAATCAATTCCACTCAGAGAAAGGAGGTAGCTATGGATATTGCGTCTATTGGCCAGTTGATCGGATCATATGGGTTCCCTATCGTAGCCTGCGGTGCGCTCTTCTGGTACATCGTCAAAGAGGAGCGAGAGATGAGAGCAATCGTGCAGCAGAACACGACCGTTATCGCTCAGCTCCTTGAGCATTTGAAAAGAGAGGATGGCTTCTAAATGTCCAAGAAATCGCTGTACACTGGAGAGTGGAGTGGAATCGATTGCACTTGTGACATACTAGACAAGACTCGGAGCATCTATAACTACGTCATGCTCATGTTTGACCGTACAAACCAGATGTTCGAGTATTCGGGGCTCCCCGATACAATACCCGAATATATGTTGGAGCTGTATTTACAGATCAACGGTCACGTCTGTATCACGGAAGTCAAAGGCAATCTTTATGCACTTCCGGGCGGCCTAGGTGGAGCGCCAGACCCCTACTATCGTCCGACACTCTATGTTCTGGCAAACCCTGGTCTTGGGTATTCAGCATCGCTTTCGATCGAAAATCACTTACCTCCGTTCGCGAAGCAGGACACCCAGGGTAAATGTGTTCTTGTTCGTAATGACACAAATCTGCGAGGTCTTTTCTATCTGTTTTCTCGTTATGCTACAGAGCTTGCTGAGAATGACGTTTCTATTCGTTGCGCTCAGATCAATTCTCGTCAGCAGACGTTTATTACAGCAGAAACAGACTCTCAGATAGCATCAGCAAACGCATACTATGACAACCTTGAAAAAGGCAAAATTACTGCCGTAGGTGGGAAATCCTTCTTAGATGGGATTAAAGCAGCAAATGTGTCCGTTCAGGGTGCTAACAGTATCATTCAGCTTATTGAGCTTCAGCAGTATCTCAAAGCGTCTTGGTACAATGAAATTGGCCTGAACGCCAACTTCAACATGAAAAGAGAATATCTGTCAGAAGAGGAGCTTCGCGCGTCAACTGACGTTTTGCTTCCTCTCATCGACGACATGCTTAGATGCCGCAAAGATGCTATTGAAGCAGTCAATTCTACTTATGGAACTTCCATCTCAGTTGATAAGAACTCTGCATGGGAGAATAAGCAGAAAGAGCTTGATACTGCTCAGGATCAGGCCGATGCCGATGTTGATGCCACTCGCGGTGGAATTGATTCCACAGAAGGAGGCTCAGATGAGTGAATACTGGTTTCTCAGTCCCTTCTTCGGCAGTAAAGACCCAGAACCTATTCTTCGCGATGTTTTTAACGGTTGGAATACTGGTAGCGGTATTTTCAATTATCTTGCCCAGATTACCGACTTACCGTGGAAGGACGTGGAGACGGTCGACAATGTGGTTCTGGATATTGCCTATTTCGGAAATCATAGTGGTGCTAAGTTTTGCGCTCCTATCGTTAAGTTATCGATAGATGCAGAAACAGGATTTGTTCCAGAAGCAGCTCGCATTACTATTGCCAAGATTCTGATCTCAAAGTATTTTCAGAATTGGAAGCATTTGTGGGATACTAATGTGGCTGCTTACAATCCGATTCACAACTATGATATGACAGAGACGCGAAATCTTCTTACAGCAGATTCAACGGCTGAAAACGGTTCCTCAACCGGAGAAGATACCACAGAGCATGGCCGCACCAACACTGAAATGGATTATAAGTACGGTCTTAACACTGATACTGAGAATCCAAAACCCTCCGATAGAATTAATTCCACTGAGGGCGGCCAAACCACAACAACCTCTGAGAATAGCAATCAGAGGAACAGGGTAGATGCTGGTGAAGAGCAGGAAACTACTAATAGAGCCGGCAATATAGGCGTCACTACCACGCAAAAACTAATCCAAGAGGAGAGGGATTTGTGGCTTTGGAACTTCTTCGATCAGGTCTTTAACGATCTCGATAGAGAGTTGGCTCTAATGTTTCACGATCCTTGTAGGGTGTAATGGTTCCTGATAAATTCAATATGGTCGATATGGAGGGTATCGACATAATTACAAGCCAAGGAGAAGAAATCCCCGGTTTGTATCAGAAATTAGTGGAATCGATTGCACAATGCCGTTATCAATGCATCTATAACTGGAAGTTTGATGGGATTCTTATCCCGCCTACTTATGTGGAAATGACCATTATAGATGACGTGGTGTGGATTAATGAAGGAGTGAGCGTAGATGAAGAAGATGTAATAAGGATTTATTCACTTGAGCCACCTGCTCCAGAGCCTAATATCTTAGAGCTATCTGTTACAGAAAACGGTACTTATGTTGTTCCGGAAGGATATGATGGTTACAATCCTGTTACCGTTGATGTGCCAATACCGCAGCCTGTTCTCAATTCTCTTAGTGTTACTGAAAATGGAACTTACACGCCACCTACAGGAGTTGATGGTTTTAATGAGGTGGCAGTAAATGTTCAGTCTGGATCTGTTCCGCAGATACAGTTTCATCTCGGCAGATTAACTGTGAATACTGGGGAGATAGTTGAGAGTGATGAATATTGTTATAGCGATTTAATTCCTGTAACAACAGGCAACGGACAGTGGTTCTTAGATTTAGCTAGAAGCGATACTAGTAGCTATTACATAGGTATATGTTTGTATGAAAGTGATGGTGAAACATACGCTGGTTATGTTAGACAGTATACTGCCTATAGAAGTTACCAAAGCTCTGGTATCGGATCAGCTCGGTATATGAGATTAGCCACCAAGGTTGCAAACATTTCTTTTGCGGCAGTTGCTTTTATCCCCGACAATATCTATATAACAGGCACTGGGTCTGTTGTTAAGAAAGCAAATTTATAAGTGGAATTGATTCCACAGAAAGGAAATTATTATGGAAATTAAACAAGTATATGAGTTCGTGAATAATGCAACCAGTGAAGTCATTGGTGATTCTGCTATCCTGCAGGAAGATCTTTCCAATGTGGTTGACATTGGTACAGCACTCTTCAACGGAAACGCCTTCGATGCGTACGTTCGTTCTCTCGTGAACCACATCGGCAAAGTAATCTTTGTCAACCGGCCATACCGTGGCTCCGCGCCCTCCGTTCTTATGGACGCGTGGGAGTACGGCTCCGTCGTGGAGAAGATTCGTTCCGAGATGCCCGAAGCGGTTGAGAACGAAAGCTGGGATCTGGTGGATGGCCAGTCCTATGATCCTCATGTTTTCCATAAACCTGTAGCACAGGCTAAGTTCTTCAATAAGATGACCACCTTCGAGATCGAGTCATCTATCACCGAGATGCAGGTGAAGCAGTCCTTCTCCAGCGCAACTCAGCTTAATGCCTTCGTCTCCATGATCTTTAACGAGATCGAGAAGGCTATGACTGTTCGCACTGACGCTCTTATTATGCGTACAATCAACAACATGATTGTTGAGACTGCTAAAGGCGCCAGTGCCAATCGCGCTGTGAACCTACTCAGCAAGTATAACACTCTGTATGGCGAGTCTCTCACGGCTGACAAGGCAATCGTATCCCCTGACTTCATTCGCTATGCCGCTTACCAGATCGCGCTGTATACTGATCGTCTTACCCGCATGAGTACTCTGTTTAATGAGGGTGGTAAGCAGAGATTCACTCCGAAAGACCTTCAGCATATCGTCATGCTCTCTGAGTTCCGTGCGGCCGCGGATGTGTTCCTCCAGTCTGGCACTTTCCATGACGAGTATACTAAACTAGTTAACGCGGAAACTGTTCCATTCTGGCAGGGTTCTGGTACTGACTATGCCTTCACTTCCACCGGCTCTATCAATGCCAAGCCTGCCTCTGGTGGTGATGCAATTCAGGTCACTGGTATCCTCGGTTGCATCTTTGACCGCGATGCTCTCGGTGTTATGAATAACAATCAGAGAGTCACCACTCAGTGGAACGCTAAGGCGGAGTTCACCAACTACTTCTACAAGAAGGACGCGAGGTACTTCAACGACCTCGACGAGAACTTTGTCTACTTCTATGTAGCATAATCCCCTTACATCATGGGAGTGGATTTAATTCCACTCCCTATTTTATTTTAGGAGGATAAATATGGAAGTAATATTTTATTACAATGCTTCTGATGATAGAGTTATAAATAAGCTCCTTATCGGTGGTGAATCTTTTGTCGGTCAGGCAAGAGATGAAGTCAATGTTATGAACCCAGTTATAAGGTTCGATAAAAGTGAAGTTATGAGATATAATTACGCTTATATTCCCGAACTTCAAAGATATTATGCCGTCACTGAGATAAACTCTTATAGAGAAGGATTGTGGGACGTTTCGTTTGCTGTCGATGTTCTTATGTCCTTTAGGGGCGATATACTTACATATCCTGTTATCGTAGATAAACAGTCTATGGCAGAAAATGGAGATGAGTATATTGATGATGGCTCTCTTGTTGCTGATAATATAATGTTTACCAGAGTCCATCAATTTGCGTCCGGTTTTAATGATAAACCGGAATATATCTTAATTACTGCGGGGTGATTACATGATAGATCCTTTAACCGGAGCTGCCTTAGCAGATAGTTTAGCAGGTATAACAGCTCAAATGTCTGGTATGTCTCTGGCTGATGCTTATAATCAACGGATGACAGATACATATACAGACGCTTCTGGTTTAGAGATCGGCGTTGGGGATTATACTGACAACAAGCCTTCAATAAGCGGAAACACTAGCAACACAATTATAGATTCGCAGGACTCAGATCCCTCCGAAGCATTTGCTAATTATGAGACTGCCGGCGGTGTAATTGATTCCACTACAGGTGGGTTCATTTACGGTTCGCTAGTTAATACAACTAGCTATTCGCTATTAGATACACAAGCTGAAATAAAAGCGGTTGCCCCTGTTGCTGTAGGTCTTAATACTGCTATAGCAGCTATCTCGCAAAGTCTCGGCGTTAGTATGAAAATTAATAAAGTTGATCCGGCGTTAGCAGACAAATTCGTAAACGCACTGGTTAGAGCCGGATGCGTTTATGATAAAGCAAATAATTTGGTTACAGCTTGGTGGGATGGCGTACACATGCTGTTTCCGAAAAAAGCAGTCGAGGCCGTTCAAGATGTAATAGATGCTGAAGAGATAGGCAACAAGCAGTATTCGTATTCTGATGAGATACCGACAGGATTTCTCTCTGGCACCTATAGTTATGAATATTCTGGTTCTGCTGGCGGTGTTAGTTATAATGCCGTAGTAGTGGTAAATGTAGATCATCCTTTTACGTCTTGGTTTACTGAAAACGGAGCCGTTATACATAGGTTGGTAGCAGGTACCTCGCCCGAATCGTTTTCTGGTGAAGCAGTAACTACTATTAAATGGAGAGACGGAAGAATTACAACTAATGTAAGCTCTTTGTCAGGTACATTAAGTAATTCTTATACTCACAACGGATTAACTGTTTATTATTCAAGTTCAACTGGACGCGGCACTCATAATAATCCAACAGGAGTGAATGCTTCTGCTGCTGGTAGTAACGGAGAAATGGCATGGGCTCTTGTTTACGGAACTACTGTTCAAGAGGGCTATCCAGAAGGTATGAAGCAGTCTCTCGCTCCTGCTTATACACCATCTACAATCCCTTCTGCCGGCGGTGTAGCGCATAAAATAGATGGCGGTCAGGGTATAGATACAGTTGAGGTTGTTCCAATTTCCTTACCGGAAGATCCTGAAGATACTACAGAATCTACCACAGACCCTATTTCTACTCCCACAACTCCAGAGCAAGAGCAAGAGCTTCCTGCACCTCCAATTCCGACTCCTGTTCCTGATACCAATATTTCAAATCCAGATGTACCTCTTGTGGATTCCAGTGTAATCAATTCCACTCTTATAAATGAATTGGTTGAGGAACTGGCTAATACATTAGATCCACAGCCAGAACAATCAAGTGGAATAATACCGTTTCCATGGCTTCCGGGTTCTCCTGTTATAGATCCAGGAACAGGCGAACAAACAGGGACCCAGTATCCTTCTATTGTTCCTGCTTCTGGTTCTGGCCTTATCCATGTTTATAATCCCACTCCGGGAGAGTTTGTTGGTTTTGGTAACTGGCTTTGGGTAACATATGCGGATGCTACTATCGAAAAAATTTGGAACAATCCTTTTGATGGCATCATTAGCGCTCACGAACTATATTCAACTCCTCAAACAGACGGTAGAGATAATATTCGTTCTGGGTTTCTTGTATGCCCTGTTACATCAGCTTTAGTTAGACAGAGATACACTGAATTTGATTGCGGCACAGTTGTAATTCCGGAGTTCTATGGGAATTACTTTGATTATTCTCCGTACTCTCAGGCATATATTTACTTACCATTTATAGGCATTAATGAAGTATCTATTGACGATATTGTTGGCCACGCAGTAAATATTAGATATAGAGTAGATGCTTATAATGGTTCGTGCATCGCTATGATATACGTAGCAAAAAACGGATATAGGAATCTTTGCTATCAGTTCGCTGGTAACTGTGCTGTGGAAGTTCCACTGGCAGGCGGTTCGCAAGCTGCTATTAAAGCAGGTATGTTGCAAGCTGAAGCATATGCAAGAGCGACTGTACAGTCGGCTCAAATCCAGAAAACTGCTTCTATTGGTACTGGAATTGTACACGGCGCTTCTGCCGGTTCTGGAGCAGGGCCTTTAGGTGGTATTTTAGGAGCTTTAGCAGGTGGAACGGCAGGATATATTCAAGGCGCTGCTAATTACGGAGCTGCTAAACTTCAGGCAGGAGCTATGCAAGAAGCGGCTAGATATGCCAATAAATCATCTGTACAACACTCTGGTCAGTTTGGTCTTTCTCATGGCGCTATGGGATTAAAGATTCCGTTCATTATGATTCGCAATCCTATTCAAGTTAAGGTTGTTAATTACAATGATGATTATGGATTTCCTGCACATAAGAGAGTCATTATTGGTGGTTGCACAGGATATTTAAGAGTGCGAGAAGTTAACGTTGTATCTGCTCATGCAACAAATGAAGAAAAGCGCGCTATTGAAGAAGCTCTTAAACAGGGGGTCTATGTTACGCCATGAGTAGAATTGATTCCATTATTGAAACAGCCAGATCGTATTTAGGAACCACCGAAGGTTCTGCCAAGCATAAGGAGATTATTGATCTCTACAACAAAGCTAGATATTCCGATGCTTATCAGATGACCATGAACGATCTTTGGTGCTGCGCGTTTGTTGTTGCGGTTTTTGAGAAATGCGGAATGGCTGATATTATCCCAGGATACGCTGCCTGTGATCAGATGATTTCTATTTTTACAAAATGGGGCAGATACTACTCTAGGAGTGTAAGAAGTGTCAGGCCAGGTGACATTATCTTCTACAACTGGAATGGAGATCTCTCCGCAGATCATGTTGGCATTGTGGTTCAGAATCGCTTTGGAGAGCTTTCTGTAATAGAAGGCAATAAGAGCGATACAGTTGCATACCGTAGCATTGGAAGCATGGATTCCTGCGTTCTTGGTTATGGTGTTCCAAACTATGAAGCGACAAGCGAGAGTAGAATTGATTCCACTTCTCACGATCTCGATAAGGAGTACATTAGAACGCTACCTCTGCTTCAGTATGGAAAGAACAATGTCTATGTAAAGATTCTTCAAGTTCTGCTCAACTACTATTATGATGCCAACCTTGAGGTTGATGGCGAATATGGTGTTCAGACAAAGAAAGTTGTTGCTGATTATCAGATGAGCAATCTTCTTGAGGTTGACGGCATCGTAGGAACTGAGACTTGGAGCCATTTGCTTCTCAAGCAGAAATAAAAATTCCCCAGTGGATTTGATTCCACTGGGGTTTTCTTATTCCCAATATTTATGATATAGATCAAAATCTTCTTTACAAATATCAAAATACTCACACCATAAGCATTCGTGACACTTTAGATGTTCGAATGGTCGATACTTCTTACTGAATGAGAACACGATCATGTGCTTAATTCTTGATGCTATACGAGTCAGACCACATAACATAGTTTCTTAGAGCCTCCCCTACTTCATTAGATGAATAGAATATGCGGTTCTCTCTTAGGCACTTCATGATAAAGACAGATAGTTTATCTGTTTGCTTCGTGAGTGCCATTTTATAATTCCATCGTTCATCTGCTTTTGTTGTGTAGACAACGTCCTCATTCTCGTTCTTAATGGGCGTTGTTTTCCTATGCAGGAATATAAAGTGACCTGTGTCCAGAATTACAATCTCGCCGTGGAATAGCTCTCCCTCGAAATCTATAAAGAAATTAGCAACAACGTCTTTGGGCTTATACTTGATTGACAGGTGAGGGTAGATGTTCATTTCCCATACGCCTGTCGTTATCATGTTTAAGTCCGGCGCATCGAAAGCGAAGTAGACGTCAGATGCTTTCCCACCTCGTTTGTACGAGGACTCAGCATATTCGACCACAACTTTCGCACCGTTTGGATATGTGTATAGATCGACAGTCCCTTGCTTTTGTTGTTTGATATGTGTAAGCCCCATTTCCGTGAAGTAGGGGCAGCTCTGATTAACAGTATTCCCGAGCATAAAGATTTTAACATTATCTCTGTGTCGGATAATTGTTGAGAGAGAATTTTGGAATAGGACAAATTCATTGGGTATATATCCATTACGCGATAGAAATTCATCAAATATAATTGATGTAACTCTGGGGAAACTTGTGGATTTGTAGTGTTCCATCCCATTGAGATCGAACGCATATCCACATGGGGTTTCATCTCTTGTGATAGTACCATCTTCGTCCCTCTTCTCTAAATAAAATTTTCCGGAACGATAGTAGATTTGATTCCACTCATCCCCGAATACGGATTTAAGGAACCCATTTTCGATGTGACCAGAAAATAGGTTTGATAGGTTTTTGGTGCGTATATCTTCTCCCCATCTTCTGAGATATGCGAATTGATCGCCTGTCTTTGCATAATTCCTAAGTCCTCTGGACAATGCATCATAAGTCTTGCCATTTGATCTCTCCCCATATATTACATAATATTGAGCATCTGGAAAATCTTTCAGTAGGTGGTCAGCAGAATAAAACTTAAACTTCCTTGCCATAATCAAACACCACCTGGGCCATGCGGACATTGTCGCCATAAAACTGTCTAAAGAGACGATAGCCATTAACGGCGTCTCTTGCTCCTATATACTCCTGCCAATGAGGATCTCCGTTGACTGTGTACAGCACTACATAATGGTCACTGACAGGAAGCGCAACTGGTTTCTTTGGCATTGTATCTCCTTTCCGGAGGATAGTGGAATTGATTCTACCAACTATCCTCCTTTATACCATAAATTAAATTGATGAATCCTCTGTACTCCGAGGACATTGTTAGGTTATACTCTGACGGCTCCATGTGAATAAATGACTTCTCGTGAAATTCACAAGTATTTCCGAGATAGTCTTTAGCCACTCCATCACATGGTTTATCTATATATGTTAGAGTTAACCGGCCAGAGTATTCTTCTGGTACTATTAGATCGTGTGTGAAATAATCGAAAGCAGATTCTACTTTGAAAAACAACAGATACCATAATAACAAGCCTGAATGATAAATTGCTATTGCTGGAAAATTATGCTTTCTGGCTTTATTTTGCAAGTAGTTACAAGCTTTCTTTTTGTTTACGCCCGCTACAGTAAGAACGTAAGTTCCGTTCTCTTTTTCGTATAAATACCTTTTTGCTCCCAATGTTTTGAATCTAGAATATTTTCCCTCATATTCCCAAATTCCTATTGGTTTTGCAACGCCTTTCTTATTTTTTGGTGAATACTCAGTGGATTCGATTCCAAGATAACTAGAGATCTTTTCAATCTTATTTAGCAGCCTATTGTTATAGTCATTTATATAGTCCATATGTTTTTCTGGATTAAATATCTTTATAGAGTCAGTGTCTGAATATATGTAATCCTCACCGCAAGCTAGTATTCCTGAGAATAGATTGCGTCTAGCATATGCTGTTACCCATACTCCCCACGGATAAAATAGAAAGCGCTTCGTGGCCTTATTATACTTTTCTATTGCTTCCTCTAAATCCGGTTTAATAGGTTTTGTATATTCAGAGTTCTCATAATCATACTCAATCACTTCTCTAACTATATCTGTGACTATCATACCATATGCAGCATTTAGCATATTCTTAGAAATCATGTAATTTATCTCTTCACCTTCAACATCTTTCAGTTCCGTTTTCTTCTTATATAGTTCCAATATTGCTCTATAGAATGGCTTGGGCAGGAATCGTTTCTCATATATCCTAAACATCCTAACTTCTATATGCTCATAGTTATAGAAACTATCAAATATAAACCAATCTTGTTCTGTCATGGTGAGAGACATTACATCGGCTGATACTATTCTACCGTTATCTTCAGTTATCCCTTTCAGTATTTCTTTCTTCTTCTCTGGATCTTGCGGTAAGATTAACTTTGATCTGGATATTGGATGATCGTAGTCTACCTTTGGAAATACGTTTGTTAGAGTTACATCGAATAAACAGCAATAGTTATTGAGGTAATAGTGGAATTGATTCCAGTCATCTATATGTCCTATCAATTTTGATTTTGACATTGGGAACTGCTCTGTAAGCATTACTGCAGGATATGATGAAGTAAAATCAAAAGAACCTACGTTTTCTAGTGGCTTCTCCTTTCCTTCTGCTACATAACGAGCGTTTGCATGAGTAAATCCCCCTGCGAACCCACGTTTTAATTGACTATATTCGTCGGCATCCAGAGTTAGCTCTGACATTAAACGCTTATAATCTTTATATCTTTTGAAACATGCCTTTCTACAATGGTTCCGCACGTATCCAGTATTGGTGAGTGGTATGTAATCTATCTGCTTGTCTGTTTCTATCTTCTCTTGTATATACGCAAGCAGAACTCTAATATCTGCTTCGCAATATCCCAACTCTTCATCCGTGAGTGGTGTTGAGTGGAATCGATTCAACTGATAATCAAGGTCTCCTACATGTTTATGCTCTTTGTACTTAACAAGATCTTCTCCAACTTTAGCTAGAGATTTCGAAGATAATTTGAGCGAGCATCTAAATTCATAACCGCCTGTTATCGCATATACTGGCTTTCGCTCGTCTAGAAAAAACACTTTATCCCATTTCAAAATCTTTCTGACGAATTGCCATTCATACGCTAGATTATGTACATATACGACAAGCCTCATATCTTCGGATAGACCTAGAACTTCGGAGAGTACCGCAAGAAAATTTTGGTACTCTTCCCAAGTTCTACCATATGTTACCCAATTTAATATACCGAATTGCCATATATACATCGAAGCATTTTTCTCTCCATTATAATAGAAAGATGATACTTCAATATCGAACGCGCACGGAACATTATAAAAAGATATTTTTTTATTATTTGTGACTATTGGTAGATCAGCAGAGAGAATTTTCAGTAAGAAATCGCCTTGACTAATAAGGCCGGTTTCCGGTGAAAACAGGGTCTGATCCGCCATAGTCTACATCCATCTCCCACTGTCTTCTGTTGGCAACGGCATCCCCAAGTTCATCTAATACAGACTGACCAAATGCGGGAGCAACCCCATTTAATTTTAGAGAGTCAATTACAATCTGGCCTAGAGCTTGCTGCACTAAAGTGCTTTGCTCTGAAGTATCGTGAGGACGCTGATTTTTATATTCTTCATATATGTCCCAAAATTGTCTCCATTCATCAACACTCAGATTTTGCTTTGCTCGACCGCGTGAATCTTTTCCAAATATTCTTTTTGCCATATCAGATGTTACTTGTCTTGTTCCGGGCACTGTAGATGTTTTTGAATCGAAAAACTCTTGAAGCCTAAACACTTCAGATCTCATTTGATTCATAGTCATTTTATTCATGCGCTCAGGAACTGTAGTATAAGATTCTATTCCTCCTTTAGTCTCGTATACTTCGCGTCCGTTATACCTGTAATATTCTCTCATTTTTTCATATGAATGAGAGTATACTTTCTCGTTGTATTTCTCAAACGTTTTTGATTGAGACTGGAAAAGCTGCCTTGCTCCCCTTAGTAGTTCTCTCAATTCGGGAGCTTTCAATTTGCCAATGTCAGATGGACTTAACTTCAGCAACTTAGATTTACTAATCTTTGCCAAATTTTTTTCACTCCTTTCATGAAAAAAGGCCGGTGGATTTGATTCCACCGACCTGCGCTGAGGGAAAAGGAGAATCACAAAACGTCAATGTTTGTGAGATTGTTGCCGGACTTGGTTTTTCCGGCCGAGAAGCGAATTTTTACGCCACCCTCATCAGAGAGTGCATTGGAAGCTGCGGCAATATCGCCGTCGTATTCGGCTGCCCATGCTTGGCACATCTTATTTAGAAGTGTGCCGCCGGTGTAGTAGTGGTTCGGATGCTCTGCGAAAATGAGAACAGGGAAGGTTTTTTCCGTGCCCTTGTCGTTGATGGTTGCAAAGTCAAACTCAACGCAGGTGACGGTCTGGCCGATAAGGTCATCGGTGGTCATTTTTTCACGACCTGCCATAAGGTCGGACAGGGACAGGGTTTTCGCTGCGATTTCTCTGAAGTTCGCCATTGTAATTCTCCAGCAGTTCGGGTTGCCAGCCACTTAAATTTTTTTCGAGGATCGAGTCCTCATTGGAACGGTGGAATTTGATTCCACCGCTCGGATGATTACTCAATCGTAGAAAGAACTCTTTTCAAAGCGCGGTCGCGAAGTGAATAGAGCTTGTGGTTGTTGCAGTGCATGAGCAGTTTGATGAACTCAGCATAATCTTTTTCCATGTCATGATCTTCGCCTGGGGTCATGTCATAGAAAAAACAAGCTGTTGTGACTCTTGCTCCGAGCCATGTCAATTTTTCTTCGATACAATCAAATTTTTCCGGATCACCATAAAATTTTTTCGGCTTGGGCATGAATTTTTTCCGCCTTCCATAATAAATTTTTTCGGAGTAGTGGAATTGGATTCCACGCAGCCGAGCAGACACCAAAATCCACCCTCCGATTATATATAGTATACCACATAAATATGAACTAGGTATGAACAAATTATGAACAAATTGTAAACAAATTGTGAACAAATTGTGAACTGAATACCTGAGTACATGTATACATGTATACATATATGCACATGGAAAAGGGGAGGGAAGAACCCTCCCCGCTTTCAGTTTCGATTTAGAAAGTAACTTTCATTCCCATGGATTCCGCAAGGGCAATCAATTCCTCTTTGGTCATATCCTTTGCGGGCTTTGCTTTCTTTGCGGGCTTTGCTTCTTTCTTAACCTTCTCCGTCCGGATGCGAAGCATATCGCCGGTTTCAGCGTTAACGTAGACCGTCCACTTGATTTCCGCGAGCTCTACGACGCCCGCCTTGATTGTCTTGCTCAGTTCTTCAACGTTTTCAAGCTCTACCGCGTCGTAGTGGAATTGATTTCCATTACCATGAACCCCGAACACTTCAAATTTGGGGAGAACCTTCTCCGCTTTGCTCTGCAGTTGCTTAGTTGCCTTCCATGATGCGATATCGTTCACAGTATCAGTTGCTGAGATTTCCCCGCCTTCAATAGCCTTTGCAAGTTCTTCTGCCTTGCCTTCCTTGACAATGGAAGCAACTTTGGAAGCCTTCGTGTAACCAGCGTCGGTTGCGAATTGTGCGAGAGTAGGGTTCTTAGAGTCGTAAACCATGCCGGCATCCGCCATTTTGTGGGCGGTGGACTTCTCAATTCCGATTGTCTCAGCGAAGTCCGCGACAGATTTAAATCCATCTTCTTCGTATTTCTTGCCGTCCGCGAGACGCCACATAAGGATACAAGCATCACGCCAATTTTTGTTGATGCCGGAAAAGAACTTATCGAAGCTCTTTACAGCGTTGTTTAAATCGGGGGATTTAAACTTTGCATCGTTGCGAATTGTGATTTCGTTCATTGTGATTTCCTTTCCAGTGGAATCAATTCCACTCGCGGCCTTATATTTAGAGGATTGACCGCCCCCCTTGATTGTCTATACTATACCATAGAAATATGAATATGTCATGAACAAATTGTAAACAGTTTGTGAACGTTAATGTATTTGTTTTGTAACCGGATTTTTAATTTTTTGAAATTTTTAGAGACCCCCTTGA
>Ga0326513_10002285_pt1 | contig 14198 bp, 13 predicted proteins | sample 2_2465_0518_D_FD_203654 | JGI IMG/M metagenome (GOLD analysis project Ga0326513, IMG submission 203654) | Bovine rumen microbial communities from UC Davis, California, United States - 2_2465_0518 | ecosystem: Host-associated > Mammals > Digestive system > Stomach > Rumen | place: USA...
TTCAAGAGAATGTATATTGTATTCTGGTGTAGTTGTTACACCTGCAATAAGACTTTCAGTTTCATCAGCACTCTTGAAATATTTAAGGACTGATTCAATAATGGAAAGCCATTGTGTTGTAGCACCAAAGAAAGTAGACAGATACTGCATATAGATGTTGCTTCTGCTTGTCTGAGAAGTAGTCACTGTAGTCATAATATTGCCCATTTGATTAGGATTCATAAGGTAACTATTCTGTAACTGAGTAAGGTTTGCAGCAGGCACAAAACATTCAAGTCTGTATTCCTTAGGCTGAATTACAATGTTATCTGCAACAACGTTTAACAGACTTCCATTAGTTCCGTCATTACTTCCCGTTCTCTGTGAATTATAAAAGAGCATAGGTTTGTGTGATACCTGTGTCTGCATTATCTCAGAAAAGTCTTTTATATTGAAGAAAGCAACAGGAAGAGTAGGGTAATCTGACTGTCCTGCTTCCCACGAAGGATTAAGTAAAAAAGTCATTCCAAGCAGTTCACGTAAGGCACTTTTTGAAAAATGTATTCCCGTAATAAACTGCATTGAGTGTTCCCTTAAAAAATCTACAGTAGCAGCATATCCGTTCTGTATGTTGCTTTTTATTGTGTTTGTATCAAAAGCCATTTTCTAATTACTCCATTGTAGTAAGAATATTACCATTTTCTACCTGTGCCTTAATTGTTCCAAACTCTACCTTGTTATCCATATTAGTAATAGTTGCTTCTTTTGAACCAATTACTTTTCCGTTATTATCAACAATTTGCATTGTGACAGTTACTCTACCATTAGCGTCTGCTTTACCACCTGTTACAGTAAGTGTACCTGTCTTTCCTGCAAGGAAGTCAAGCAAGTCAGTCATGTTGCTGGAGAACAGCTGTGAGAATAAAGAACCAGGGTCATTAGCACTCTGTTGCCTTAATTCATCTGTCAAGGCATTAGCATACATCCAGGTTTGTGTACCTGGTACTTTAATAGGTATTTTCCCCTGATTAACATAAGCACTTGTAAGGGAAGCCCATACATCTGCCAATTTCTTAAAGTCTTCCTGCCCGACAAGTTCTGTAAGGATTTCCATTGACTTTATATACTTATTGTTTGCATCCAACCTATCCCATGTAAAATCATTATACTTACTTTTTCTTAAAGTGTTAAAGGCACTATTAAACTTCTTTCCAAAATCTTTACCTAATACACTCTCCATAAAAGGCTTAAAAGGAGAGTTTGTTGTTCCTGTTAAAGCATAGTCAAGGATAGGTTGAACCTGAGTTTTAGTCCAGTCGTTCAGTTTATAGAAGCCTTCTGCCTGTCTGTCCTTAAACCACTGAATCATCATTTCCTGTTCAAAGTCAAGGAAGCCTGAACCAAAATACTTACTGTATTCTGATTTACCATTAGAATAAGCACTTCCTACGAAAGCATCAAAACCATATTTATCAATGATAGCATAAGCGTCCTTTGTTTCCATAACATAATCATAAGTAGACAAGTCGTCAATTCCACCGCCAATACCTTTAGCATTTTCTTTCTCTATTCTGTAGTTCTGTTCATACATAGAAATAGCACGACCTAAAGAATTAGCAGTCTTTCTGTTCATAAACAGAGCCATTAAAAAATTTTTTGCATAGCTTGTATTGAAGTTTTGATCTTTCAATCTCTTCTTAATCTGGTCTTTTTCAAACTTGCTTATATTGCCATGTTCCAAAAGATAATAATCACGCATATTCTCTGCTGTGTAAATACTTGAATCTAATCCGAGTTCCTTTGCATTTGCTGCAACATCTCCTTTAATAAGAGATAACTGTGCCTGCATATTCTGTTCATTTCGAGCATATGCTCTCTGGTTCTTTTCAAGGTTTTTTCTGTCCATAGCAAGACTTTCTGACGCACTCATAAATGTACGTGTATTATTAAGTTTATCCAAAATACTAATAAGAGTACGTGACATTCCTTCAAGAACAGACCATTTTGCCTGATCCCAGAAGGATTTCCACTTATTGAGTGAATCTCCAAGTTTTTCTACAAGTCCTGCTTCTGCATTAGTTCCTACGTGAGATGTCGTAGTTTCTCTCCAGCCTTTAGTGTTGTCAAAGTCACCAAAGTTTCCTGATTCATAATCCTTTACCATATGAGCAAAGAGATTTGCTATTTCAGGTGAGATACCGTTAAGTACAGTAGTAAGTTCACGTTTAGCCTGCTCAGTTCCTACATACTGACCAAGAGAGTTCTTACCTTCCTTGTACTGTTTGAAATAAGCGTCAAGAATATTGTCGAGCAGTTCAAGAGGTTCTTTACCGCCCATTCCCGAACGTACCATGTCAGCAACAGAATTACCCATAACTCTTGCAAGAACACCAAGAGCGTTTTCGTCAAGATTAGTAACATCTCCGAACATATTCTGCACTGACTGAATTGCATTTAAGTGAGCGTCTTTACCTAAGCCATGTGCAGTATCAAAGAAGTCAAGTCCTTTGGCATAGGCTGTTCCTACACCAAGTACATTTGCTTTTACTGCAAGTTCCTTAGTTTCAGCAGCCCTTTCAAGAGTGTTTGTGAGAATACGTCTTACAATGTCAGCAATAGTAACGAGTATACCAAGAACAGCACTAATCATACCCATTACTTTACCCCTTGTTTCAAGAGATTTCTTTTCCTGTTCTTTCTCTGCTTCCTTTTTCCTTTTCTCAGCTTCTTTTTTCCGTTTCTCAACACCCTTTTCCAATCTTTCCTGTTCTTTCTTTTTTCTTTCTTCTTCCTCTACTTGTCTTCTTTCTTCTTCCTTTTTAGAAAGTTTCTTTGCAGAAGAGAAAGTGTTCGTATAAACTCTTCTTCTTTCAGCCTTGTCAGAAGCATCATCAGGGTAATAGAACCTTACTCTGTCCGGTTTTTTCTTTGTAGGTGCTTTCCATATTTCACCACCTAAAGCCTGTACCTGCATTTCAGCAAGTTTATATGCTTCCTTGCCATGTAAATCTACATAACCTTTTCTTACAGGCACGTCAAAAGAATGTACATTATAATCGTTCCAGCCACCTTTACTAGAATTCTCACCCTTAATAGAATTTATGGCATCCAAAAGAACAGCTTCATTCTCAGGCTTTGCCATTACAGTCTGTACTGCTCCTGCATAAGACGGATTGCTTTTATCTTTAACAATGTTCTTTAATGTAAAAGTGAACTCATTCAGTGAACCTGTTGCTGATTCAAGTTTCCTAGTAAACTCATCCATATTGGCTTTGAAATGTGTTATATTGTTTACACGTGCATTTGAATTATCAAGATTGTAGTTGTCAATGAGAACCTTTATCATTTTCTCAGGTACTTCTTTTTTAGCCATTCTTCATATTCTCCTGTGCAAGAAGTTTCTTTTGTACACTCATCTGGACTTTAGAATATTCTATGAACTCAAAAAGACTTCTCCAGTCAGGGGGAAGTGTTTTCATAGTTTCAACATATCTATAGTAAACAAGTACAAAGTCACCATACTTGTATTTAGCAACAGCATTTAAGACATCCTTATCTGAATGTTTTGCTCTTTCTTCTGCTTCTCTTTCAGACAGTTCATACGCTCTTTTCTCTCGCCCATTACTGTCTGAAAGTCTTTTAATGAGCGAGGATATTTTTTTCCTAAATAACCTGCCATAAACTCTACAAGCCAGTTTACAATAATCGGATATTCATCAATTATGTCTACTGTGTGCAGGTTCATATATCTGTTTGTTACTACAAATCTGCTCAATTCAACTTTATTACTTCCCTCTACAAAATAAACAAATACAACTTTTCCAATGAGCATTTGAATTGTAATATCATACATTAAGTCAAAGTTGTCCGGGTCAGTAATATCCAGAGCGTTCAAAGCCCTGCACTCTTCAATCAAAGGTATTTCAGCAAATCCCTCAGGAAACTCAAACCTTATGTTATAATGCTGAATGTTAAACCTTTCAGCAAAGGATTGTGTCTGATTCATCAGCACTGTTGAATCCAAAAAGACATTTTTCTGTTCCATATAGTTCTCCTTCTATATTTGAAGTATATAACAAAAAGAGCAGTAAAGCAATTTGCTCTACTGCCCAAAAGGAGAGATAACATGAAAACAAAGTTATTTCTATTCTGTAATAGCCGAAGCCTCAGATACTACAGAAGTGCTGCCTGACTTCCAGTCACCAGAGATTACCTTCTTTTCATTAGCACTGTCCTGAGTATTGTAGTTAGTGTCATCCACCTGGTCAGCGAGTGAACTACCTGGAATACCACTGTTGTCAGCACTAAGAGGGTGTTCCTGTGTACCTGTGTTACCAGTTGTATTCTGTGTTTCATATGGAGCAAAGTATGCTTCAAGACCTGCCTGATTACCTACTGCCCAGATACGTTTCTTGTTTTCAGCAACGGAAGTAGAAACTGCTTCAATCCAGCCTGCATAGCAGAGCTGAATGTCATAAACAGGTACATCGTTACCTTCTGAAATATCGTCTGGACAACGCATTACTGTTACACCATAGTACAGTTTTGTGATTGCCTTACCGTTTACATAGTCTGTCTTATAGAGCAGACCACCTACAGTGTCACCTGTAGAACGGATTAACTGACAGGCAGCAATAAAGTCACCTGTTGCTACAAGACCTGTAGTTCTTACTACAGGCATTGAGATTGTACCGTTCAGCAGTTTGTTACAAATTGTAACAACTGAACCGTCAATCATTACAGTCTGTTTGGCATTGTCATTACTCTGTCTTGCTTCAAAGAAGCGACCCTCAAGTTTACAACACCTTGAAATATCGATTTCATCTACATATCCGTCAGTGTCAATCTGTCCTGCAAGATATGGGTGACGGAACATGATTGTACTACCACCTGCAAGCTGAAAGTGTGCACGTGGCTGTTCCTGTGCTCTGTTATTACCAAAAGCCATTTACTTTTACCTCCCTTAGAATGAAATAGAGCCTGTAATATCTACGCTCTCAAGATCGTCAACATATACTGCTGACCATACACCTGAGCCTTCAATAGACTGACCCTTCTTAACTTCTGCAAAAGCAGGGAAGTCAAGTACAATATTTGAGATTCTTCCAAGACCTGCAAATACCTGCAAGTTCTGAATAAGCATAGCCTGAATGTTCTCATAAGTCTTCTGTACAACAAGTACAGGCTTTGTGAGTGTTTCATTTGCAGTTGCATATTCGGCAACATTCTGAGCAGTAGTGTAGTCTACCCAGCGAGCAATAGCATAAGCAGTAACAGGCATACCTGAGATTGTCTTATCTCTTACGAGTTCAACATTGTTCAGAGTACTGTCTGAAATTGAAATAAAGTAACCAACATTCTTTGAATCAAGAATTGTATAGATACCTTCTTCAAGGTTAAGGAATACTTCACTGTTCAATGGCGAAGGAAGTCCAGATGGTCTTACACCATCCCCGGACAGACGGATTTTTGCAAGTTTGTTACCTACATATTCGCCCGAACTGTTAGCTTCTTCAAACCACTTACCAAGTACAACAGGAAGCATAAAGTCACCACTGTGAATAATGAGCCATGTGTGGTCTGCTGCAACAAGGTGCAGGAATCCCCAGAGGTTCTTCAAACGTGCTTCATTGTCTGTTCCTGTGAAAGTTGAAGCATTTGCAATTTCTGTTGTTCTGTCTTCTGACATGATTTTACAAACGTTAGGGTCTGTATCTCCGTCAGCAAAGGCTTCTACTTTAAGTTCAGCAAGACAAACAGAAAGTTCTTCTTCACTTTCACAAAGGCTTGCAAGACAAAGGAGCAGGTCAGCATAATGTGTAATATTACCTTCACCGTCAACAGAAGCATAGTTTTCATCAAACATTGTCTTGAAGAAAGAGATAAAGTAAAGTTCCTTAAATGCTTTTGTCAAAGGCTGCCATGCAATAGAAGAAGCAGTGGTAACTGGAGCAAAGCCTGTATCGTCAAAGATAACGATATAAAGAACGATTGCAGAGTTAGCACCGTCATTGAATACTCTTGACCACTGTGTCAAAAGACTTCCGGCAAGAACGTCTTCATAATTGTCTACTGTTACTTCGATTACACCATACTTTTCAGCAGTGATTGAACTTGCGTCATAACTTCCACTAGCAAGGTTATCGGCTGCAAGAGATTTTGGAACGTAAATCGAAACTCCATTGAAGATTTTGTTTTCTACAGTATCTTCTGTTTTCAGAGAACTGCGAAACTTCATAAATCTTTCAGCTACTGAACCAACATAGTTGAGATTAATTTTAATTCTCCTTATACATTTTTTGCAGGGTATGTATCAGGCGATTAACCTCTACCCTTGTCTGAATAATGCTTCGTCAGACCCGAACCTTTATTCTTTATCTTCCTTTTCAGTTTTAACTTCACCACTGATTTTGAAATTAATACCTTCTAAAGGAAGCCAGTTTGTTACCATAACTTCATCATAATATAATTTGAACCTAACGTCAAACGCAACCTGACTGTTCTTTCCTGAGTAATTTACCTTACGTGGAATTACAGGTGAAGTGTATTCAAGTTTTTCAGCATTGCATACTCCACTCCATATTTCCGTAACTCCGTTTCTTTTTGCAAGGTGTCTTAAAGCCTTTACCCAGCTTTCTGCACTTGCTCCTACAAAGCGAAGCAGAATTGAAGCAACACATTTCTGTCTGTTACCCGATACACCGTTGTCATAAGTTACATAATCATCCTGCGTAAGACTTGTATCATTCTCAATCCAGTACATAATGTAAGTATCTTTAGAATTAAACTCTAATGTTGGATTTTCAAAGTTTCCCTGCATAGGAATTATGTATTTATACTTAGGTGAGTTGAAGTCATTACATTTTCCGTCATCTACTCCAAAGTAAAGGAGATAGAGAGCTTTTCTTAAATTATCAAAGTTTACACCCAGATACCTTGACTTGTTTGCCATTCCTTACTCCTTAGATTAACAAATAATTGCAGACTGTTTATAAGCCTTGCAGTTGCATAGAACTCAGGTACAGGCGAAAGTCCTGCTTCCATTCTTCTTTTCATTGTACTTTCCTGCAAGGAAAAGTTCAAAGGAATTCTTCCCGTTGCAAGACAGTCAATAATGTCTTCTTTTATCCATACAGCCAGATCTCTGCCTGTTGTGTTTTCCCATTCAGAAGCATATTCTTTATATGCCTTGAGCATTTCTTTAGCATTTTTATTTCTTCTGTATCTTCCATCCAGTGTACCTTCTGGAGATACAGTCATTTCTTCAAGACCTTCTTCCTCATTCATCTGTTCAGCAGTTTCTAAGTAAGATTCAGCACCTGTAATCAAAATACTTTTAAGGTCTTGCAGTGAACTGTCTACTTCCTTTTTTATTGCAGAATAAGGATAGACAGTAGAAAAATAATCGTCTATGAAAAAGTCACCACCATTAAAATGCTCACAGAGTATCAGATACAGTCTTCTGTAGGTTACGTGTTTGCCACCATAGACTGCTCCGGAAGGTGTTCTGAAAGGGTGTAATCTGTCAGGAAACTTGTATGTTATCTGCCAGTCAAAATCATCAGAAAAATCAAGCAAGTCTTCCGGGTCTTTATTCTTCCATTCACCTCTTTCCGAGTGTCTTTTCTGTCTTTTGTAGTACTTGGATATGTCGTACCTTGCAGGTAATCTCATACGACCATTGTTAATACCTGTAGGATTATCATCTACAGTATCAAAGTCGTACTCTTCCCATAAGTCAAGTTCTTCTGCATCAGCAGAAAAGTCAGGAAACTTACTCATAGTCATTCATTCCTAAGTCTACTTCTTCCTCTGTAAAAGGTTCTTGAGTATCTGAGTTTCCTACAAACTCTTCAAGTCCGTAACAGTAATAACCACCTTCAAAGAACCAGGGATAATCATTAGTTATTCTGTAAAGTTCATCTTCATCTTTCTGTATAAAACCTTTTCTTGTGTCAAGTTTTGTTCTAGTCCAGAATGTAGGCACATTAATATCAGCAAGTGTATCTTCTTCCCTTTCAAGTTCACCTTTTTTCATGTACTGAAAAACACCACGAACCTTTGTAATATTTTCTCTTTTTGAATAAGAGGAAACATTCAAAGGTGTCATTGTGAAATAATCAAACATTCTGAACTGTTCTGTAAAGAACACTAACTGATCTCCGTAAATTGCCATTTGCTAAAACTCGTTTTCTGTTGTTTCTGTAGAAGTAACTGTTTCTTCTGTTGTTTCTTTTACTTCAATTTTTGCAGTATTTTTCTTTGCTTTTTTCACTTTGCTTACTGCTTTTGTTTCAAGGATTTTTCCGTTCTGGAAGAAAACCTGCTTATCGTGGATTCTTACCTTTCCTTCTGCTGCAAGTCTTTCAATAGAAGCTCTGTGCAGTTCAGATATTTTGTAACAGATACAAGGTCTAAAGTTCTTGCCTGCAATTTTAAGTCCGTCTTTTACACTGAAATAAATCATAATTACCTCGCAAAAAACAAGTTTATTTTACCGGAAGTTTTAATCATCATATATGCTTTAACACCAAAAGAATTACTCTTTAAGGAAGCAAGCAGGTCAGCGTTATTAACACTTCCTGCTGATGTTGAAGAAGTTTCACCAAACTTAATAGTTGTGTTTCCAATCTTTTTCATAAGGACTGGCACACCACCTGAACTGATTACACCAAGAGCATAATCAGGAAACAGGTCAGTAATGTACCACGCTACTAAAAGACCGTAACATAACTGAGTTTTTTCTACATACACTTTTCTTTCAAGAAGTGACCATAAGTCACCTACCCCGTAGAAAAGTGTATATACGTCTGATATACAAGTGTCGAGAAAATCATTTTTGTCTTCGGACAGAAGGTCAGGAAAGTTTTGACCGTATCTTGTTCTCCACCATTCTCTTGTTATTCTGTCCGGTCTTCCACTTGTAGTAACTACCATTAGAAACTTTCCTCTGTATTTTCTTTTGTAGTTTCTTCTGCTTTTCCGTTCTGAGCATAGGCTTCAAGCTGTGCTTTAAGGCTTGCAATTTCTGCTGCCTGTTCTTTAATCTGCTTTTCAGCTTCCTTGTTGTCAGTCTTACTCTTACCACCTTTTTCAAGCTTCACTTTGAGTTCAGCATTTTCCTTCTGAAGTTCTGCAACTGTTGTTTCAGCACTCTTTGGTTCATCAACAAGAGTAAGTTCACCTGCCTTTACTCTTCTTTCAAAGTCTTTAAGTTTTGAAAGGGCTGTATAGACATCATCTTCAACTGCTGTAATACCTGTTGTGGCAAGATTTCCAGTGTCCTGGAAGTAGCGTCTTTTATCAAGTTCGATTTTGATTTCAGGTTTGTTTTCAACTTTAACTAAATAACCTACAGCATATCTGCCTGTGTTAAGAATATACTTCATGCTATTCTCCTTGTTTGAAAGTATTTCATATAATTATTGTAATTTTACAGTAACATATTGTCAATAGAAACAAAAATAACCGTAGTTTATCTTAAACTACGGTTATTAAAAGCCCTTATAGGTTACTCAGCATATCCAAATCCGGTATAAACTGCAACAGTTCCTTCAACTGGAGCAATTACACCGCCTATGCGTTTATACATCGTGTACAATACACCTGTTCTCTGCCAAAGTGCTGGTACAACATAAGATTTCAGAAGTTCAGGGTGAATAATCAGTGAATCCTGGTTACCCATAGCGTCCTGAATCTTAGGTACAGAAATGAACATATAGTCATAAGCATTAGGGTTGAACGGGTTCTGTTCACCACCTGTAACTGACGGATTAAGCATAGTATCAGAGATAATTGTATATTTAACCTGTACAAGACCACCATCAAGTTCGTTTCTACCCTTGAAGTTACCCGTAAGTACCTGCAAAGGTGAAGCAGGGTTAAACTGATCTGAGTATACAGTCTGTGTAAGAGCCTGGAATACATATTCAGATACGTTAATCTGTACTTCACGTGCCATATAGTGGTTAGCTCTCAAGAAGTCACCAATAATCTTGTTCATAGCAAGAACAATCTTAGCACCCTTAGTTGTTTCAGAAGAGTCATTAAGAATATTCCAGATAGGTGTACCAGTGTAAGCAACAGGTGTTGTTACGTCTGCAAGACCGTCAATACCAGCTTCGTCTGAGCCGAAGTAAATAAGAGCATCCTGCATACGGTCAAGTACCATCATAGCATATCTTTCTCTGTCTGCCTTAAGCTGACCTGTTACAAAGTTACCTGACTGTTTAGCCTTAATATCTTCCATAACGTCAGATTCATAGTCAACTGAGATATTGAATACCTCGTCAACAATCTGACTTGCTTCATTTGATACAGGGTTAGAGTTGTTCTGTTTGAAGTTACCACGTGCTGTATTTGACAGTTTACCATAGCCTTCAAAACTTTCCTTGAAAAGTCCGATTACATCAGCCCAAGGGTTATTGAAAGATTCTACAGAAACAAGGTTCTTAGCATGGCTTGTTGCAAAAGGCTGTCTGATAATCTTTGTCAGCCAACCGATATTCCACATTGGAATAGAAGTCTGTTCAAGAAGACTGTCTGTTACAACACCGTTTGAAGGAGCACGTGCTGAGATAACGTACTGTCCTGTCTTTGCATCATATCCCATAACAGGTTCAAGAGAATCCTGAACTTTCTTATGAGCTTCTGCTTCTGTCAGACCTGACTTCATCAAAGAATCCATCTGTGTATCAATGTACTTCTTTGTAGCGTCTGAGATTTCTGTTCTCATTGGCTTCTGTGTATTTGCACCGATAGGAAGTGCTTCCTTAGCACAAACATTTGAATCCATAGCCATACCAAGACCTGCACCACGAAGGTCAGCAGAGAAATGGTTCTTGTCAATATTAATAGCACTGATGTGCTGTGCTATTGTAGGAAAACGCTGCAAGATGTCGTTTTCCATAGAAGTTTTAAGCTTTGTATAGCTTACTGTTTTCTTATTTCCTAACATTCTGATTTCTCCTTACCTTAAGCATAGATTGCAGGTGAAATGTAAACTGTTACAGACTTGTCATCCGGATTAAGTTCAACTACTTTACCTACTGCTACGTCAGCATTTGCTACCTTGTCAGAAGCAGTTGGAGCAAAATATACTGCACCATTTGAAGCAGATACAAACATCTGATAGCCGATTTTTGCATTGTCATATGTATTTGACTTTGCAGATGGCAGTGCAGAAGGACTTGCAGCACAAACATATGCGTTCTTGTAAACTACATATCCTTCCTTAATGAGAAGACCCTTCTGGAATGATGTTACTTCGTCATTAATTGCAGGGTAACCGGAAGCAATTCCAGGTTCACGTGCTACAATACCTGCAAATACAGGTGTTGCTCCTGATGCTGTAGGTGCCCCAACATAAACCTTGTTATCCTTTTCAGCAGCGTTGTAGAATACACCGTCACCAAAACCTACTGTTCCATTACTTGCTCCGTTTGGTGCAAGTAATGCTGAATAGCCGATTGTATAGCAATTTTCGTGCATTTTCAGCAAAGTACCGTTATGAGTGTAAGTACCTTTCCAGATTGCTTCGCCATTCATTGATAATGTCTTACCATTCTGAATCATTTTTATCTCCTGTTATTCAAGAAATGAAGTGTAATCTCTTACACTCTTGTTTTCTGTTGTTTTGGAATCAAGTTCAGAGCCTTCTACAGAAGCCTTTGAATCGTTCACACCAAGCACTTCCTTGACTGCTTCGGCAACAAGTGGCTTAAGTTCTTCCTTCATAGCCTTAAGAATGTCATCCTTTGTAGCATATTCAGGTGCTGAATCCTTATTGCAGCCATCTTTTTCATCCTTGTTTTCGTCTTCCTTTTCTTCGGAATCCTTGTTTTCGTCTTCCTTTTCTTCGGAATCCTTGTTTTCGTCTTCCTTTTCTTCGGAATCCTTGTTTTCGTCTTCCTTTTCTTCCTTTGAAGAATCAAGTGTATCAGTAATGTTCTTTACACTGTCTTCCTTAAGGTTATTGAAAAGACTGTCCAGAGTAGAAACAAGTTCCTTTTCTTCTGCAAGAGCCTTGTCTTTATTGTCAAAACAATCCCTTACAATGTCAAGAAGTGTTACTTTTGCTTCACAATCCTTAAGGACTGCACAAGAATCCATAACACCCTTCATTTCACCAGCAAGTTCTTCTTCTGTAGTTCCCTTGCTGTTCTTGACAGCTTCGAGTACTGTTTTACCAAAAGAAGGGGCAGAATCTTTCTGCCTTTTACTAGCGATCCAAGCAAAAATACCTGTACGCATAGGTTTAAGACCTCCTATAATACTATCAATCACAGCAACACTTGAGCCACCTCTGCCTGCTCTTGTTATTGCCAAATGATTTACCTCAGTGATTTCATCCAGAATAATATCATAACCTACTTCATCCGGGTTAGGTACAAAGTGTTTTTTGCAGGTATAACCTACGGAAACTTCCTTATGCTCCAGATAATAGTTGTAAAGTTCTTCTGTAAAGAATGTAATGTTTGATTTTATTCCGATTTCTCCCTCACTTTCACCTGAAAGTGCTACAACGGAAACTTCTCTGTCGAGTACACCTCCAGCAAGTGTCTGCCAGTTCTTTGGTGTTACCCACTCAGAAGGGTGTTCCTTTGTTACAGGAAGAGATTTGAAAAGATTTTGAGCCTTAACTACAACATTTGCAGGTCTGTATTCTCTGTACCATTCCCTTTCCTTTGCAGGCTTATTGTCTTCTGTAATAAAACCTGCAATTTCTGATTTATGGTAAAGCTGAATACCTGACCGACAGAGAATTACGTCTTTCTGTTCGATGTAAGGCTTTGCTTCTGAATCTTTAACTTTCATATTTTTATTTTAATGTCTTTATTTCCTTACGTCAATTCTAAACAGACTTATTTTGAGATTTAGCAAGTTTCTCACTGCGTTTAGTTGAGCCTACACGTGTCTTTTCGTGTTGTTTCTGCTGAAGACGTGAATAAGATTTTTCTTCCTTTTCGCTTATTGCCTTTTCTCTCTGTTCTTCGGCAGGAGATTTACCTCTTGTTTTCTTTTCTTCCTCAGTTTCACCTTTGCTTTTTGGTGCTCCCTGAGAGTTTCCTGTGAGTGCTTTCTGTGTTTTTACACTTTCTTCTGTTGCCTTTATCTGAGCTTCTGTCTGTTCAATGTCTTTCTGCTTCTGCTCCAGTTCAAGGTCAACTCTCTTTTCGTCCTGCTTGTCACCCTTAGACTGAATATTCTGCAATTTTTCAAGGATTTCAGCATTTGTACGCATATCGGCAGCAACGTTCTTGTCAGCCATTTCTACTGCAATATCAATAGGTAAACGTGCTGAAACGAGGTTAAATACTGTTTCTGAGTGGAATTTACCTATCTGAGCACGTTCAAGAGCATTTGCAATTACAGGCTGGTCGAAATGTATCTGAGTATAAGGAAGTGCCTTAATAATTTCTTCATCTGTTCCGAGAGTATCAATAATAATGATTTTAGCAAGCTGTTTGAACTGTGCTTCAAGTTCCTTATGAATCATCTGAATTGATTCATTCTGCTTGAAGAGGTTACCCTGAGTGTCATCACCGCTTGAGAAATTACCCTTTTCACTTGAGAAAAGCAAAGGTTCTGGAAGAACTGCATCAGAAGCAAAGTCCTGTCTTAAAAGACGCATAAGTTCCGGTACTTGTGCAAAGTTTCTGTTAATAGACTTAATGTCACCGAGTACATCCATTGTGATAGGGTTATCTGGACTTGCTTCCCTTGTCCTTACAGTACCTTCTTCTACAAGAGCATCAAGAGCATTTGTACCTTCCGTTGCAAGTACACCGTCTACGTTTACTACACGTGCAAGAATAGACATCTGCTGTATCATCAAAGGCAGCGACTGAATGGCAACCTTATAGTTCATACCCGATTGCAGGTAACCGCAGAAGTCTGAAATACCCCATCCCTGGTTTGCTATCTGTCCCCAGTAGCCTGCCTGCTTTGCAGTTACTACACGTGCTGTACGTGAATGATGTACGTCAGCACCTAAGAAAGGTATTGTATATACATCTGGTCTTAAGAAATCCTTCTGTGTAGGGTTATACGGAGGTATGATAAAGGTATTCCATCTATCAAGTTGCACAAAATAATCAATACAGTTCTTACCCAGGATACCTAAATGTAAAAGAGCATTAAGTCCAAGACCTGTAGTAGCCGGACTGTCTTTCTTAAACATAGGGAAAGTTAAAGCACCACCGTAAACAAGGGAGTTA
>Ga0326513_10002286_pt1 | contig 14198 bp, 31 predicted proteins | sample 2_2465_0518_D_FD_203654 | JGI IMG/M metagenome (GOLD analysis project Ga0326513, IMG submission 203654) | Bovine rumen microbial communities from UC Davis, California, United States - 2_2465_0518 | ecosystem: Host-associated > Mammals > Digestive system > Stomach > Rumen | place: USA...
CTGATGTCGTTTTGTAAATTTTCTCAAATAATGCTAAGTTAAAAGATAGCTCATATTTGTCGATTTTATTTGATGCTTTTGCTAATGCTATTTTGAGGTGTTCAATTTGCTCTTGTATTTGTGATAGCATTTTATCTCTTTGCGCTTTTTCAAATTCCTCTTCAATAGCTTTTTGATATTCCTTTTCTAAGTCAGCTATTTTTAATCGGATTTCTTCGCTCTTTTTCATTTCTTCCTCCTTATCAGTATTCTTCCTCACGAAATATTATGCCTCTATCTTCGCGTGATAACTTGCACGGCACATCCCTATACTTGCAGTCTTTGCAATTTCCGTGTTCTCTACACCTCTGTATAGCACTGTCCCGCGCATCTGAAAACATTTTCTCGGTCTTGTAAAACTTGCAGTTCAAATTCACACCATCACACGTTGTTCCGGAAAGTGCGCCGCAAATCTTACTCGCTCGCAGGAAGTAGCAGAGGTTGCTATCGTCCTTCACCCCTCTCCGCCCCCTTTGAGTATCAGGTACGCTATCCCGGCTATGCAGATGCCGAGCCCGACAGCGCTGAATATCAGATCAGCCATAGTATTCACCTCGCAATATCATAGTCGCTCTCACCTGCTCCAATCCCACAATTAGGGCATATGCAATAGTATTCTGTCTCGTTATAACCGCATCGTCTGATACTGTATTCATCTTTGTCAGCTTCAAAGATACAGCCGCAACGCTCACAAGTAAATTGTTTTATAGCCTTTGCAATGCGTTTAACTTCTTCTTTTGGAAGTCCTTGTTTAATTATTTTCATTCTGCTCACCGTCCTCTCCGAAAATAGCAGTTTTCATTTCGTTAATACCACACTTGTAATCTTCATCTTTTTCTCTATCCCATTTGAAATATATTTCTGATACTGGAAATTCGTCAAATCTTACGTTAACGGCAAAGTCTTTTGCTGCTTGCCTTTCAAGAAAACATTTATATTTGGCTATAACTTTATCCCGTAAATATAAGATTTTGTCAATTTCATTTGCCGGTATCAGTGAATGTACGTTTTTCATTTTTAACAAGCATTTGTCAAGTATATCTAATTCAGCCGCAGCTTTTGCATATTTGTCTCTTGTTCTTAATGCTTTTTTAATCATTTGTTTCACCGTCCTTTGGCGGTTCTGGTAAAGGCTGCCAGTGAGTAACCTTGCAACCTTCGCCTGGTATTTCGTGTAACCACGATTTATCATCAACTCTGCATTGATCAGTAGTTATATATGTAAAACCATTATTATAAACGAGATATACTAAAACAAGTTCAGAAAACGCTATCTTGCCGTTCACATCTTCCTCAACTGCTTCGGGTAGTCTATCATTTACGCTTATCCACTGATTTACAGGCTGTACGTCTGCAGCAGGTATATCTACTAATATATCCATAGCATCTGCATCCGCACAAGCTCTACACATTACGCCATTATAACTACTTGTGCAATTATCACAGCCTTGATGAAATATCTTCAACGCTTCGTCACGGCTTATATACTCTCCTGTATTCATATCTTCTTTACTAAGATACTCAGCCATTCTGCTCACCTTCCTCTCCTATCAGAGCGAGGGCTTCATCGGCGTAACGCCAATGATATTCGCCAAAATATCTACAACCATAGCCTTTTATAGAATTATATGTGCAAGTTTTACAACTCTTTGTGCATTTATTGTTTTCACCGCCACAACTCAAATCCTCAACCGCCGCTTTCAGAAGTCGCTTTGCTTCCTTCAGTTCCGTCAACCATTCTGCAAGCTGTCTATTTTCCGCTTTATATTGGCTGATAATCGTACACTCGACAAAGTGCTTGCCCTCCAGCTCTGCGACCTTAGCTTCGAGCTCCTCGTTACGCTTTTCAAGCGATGCCATATAAAGCATATCTGTGTCAGTCATAGTTCTCACTCCTTCTCCATATTTATCGGAGTGCCGACCGTTCCGGCACTCTCTGAGCTTTCTGTTGCCTTGAAATACTCTCCCGGCAGAGGAAACATATACCTGAACATTGCATAGTTAGCAACGTCAAGTAGATACTCGGTATTTCCGGTTTTCTTGAATTTTTCAAGACAGAGTTCTAAGCTACCGATAGCATCAACTCTACCTTCACCAAAGTTCTTTTTCGCAGCTCCGTACTTGTAGTAGCTGACGTATACCCGGCTTTTTCTGAGCTTGTCAAATTCCTCAGAATACTCGCGTTCGATGTCTTTCATTTCTTCCTCCTTGATTTTTACTATATTAAGTATTCTTCAAACCGCTTACAAGATTTGAAGATAATTTTGTTATTTACCCACCTTTGCAGCTGTCGTATTTCTTTTGGTGCATTTGGTTTATTGTATATCATAACATAAGGATCATAGCCTAAATCACGCAAAGTATATATTCTATACAGATTTTCTTCCATTGTGCTATTAAAGTTTGTCAGACAATACACTGTACCAATATTTGACTTTCGTCTAAAGCCTTTTGCGAAATTACGAAATTTCTGTTCAAGATCGTCTTTTGGATTGTCCCACGCAAAATGAAGTCTTTTCAACCTCATCTGATTAATATCAGCTATATCCTGATCATTTAACAGCCTGATATCCAATCCCTGAGTAAAGTCAAGTATTGCATTTGTATCAATATACTGACGCATTAAATCACGTTTTTCTTTGCAAGCTGTGATGTTAGGATCAAGTATTTTAATTTCTTTTTGCCAACACCAAAAATCCAAAACATCAGCAACCTTAACAGCACATCTGCCCTCTTTTGCGGCAACGTGACAAAACGAACAACCTCTCGGGCACCCTCTGCTTGTCATAGATACTGCATATTCAAATTGTGGATAAATGCTGTAATCAGGGAACATCTTTTCAATTTCAGGCGGTAAATTTTTATGATTGTCTTTATCAAAGTGTTCTTTACCGTCCTTTTCAAGTGTAATAGAGTATCCTGTGCCCCCTTTAATGACCTCACCGCAGTTTATAGGTTCTTGAACATCAGGAGAATAAGCATCAGAGAATATCTTTGACATATAGACTTTATCGTAATATTTGAAATCCGTCTGCCACCACTCCACATCATCACCCTGTGACTTATGATAGGCAGATATCCGCATCAAGGCTAAATTAGGGAAGTTGTGACCGTCAACATCTATCAGTCCTATCTGCCTATTCATACCAATCATCCGGATCATAGTTCACGGAAGTGCGTTCTTTGCGCTCTTCCTCGTTTTCGTAGTCTGCTAACTTGATGTATCTCTGATGCTCCATAGGAGGTTCAAAGCCTTTAGCACGGAGCTTTTCAGCGTTACGTCTCAGCGTTTCTGCTACTTTTCGTTCGGTTAGTCGTTTCATATTACACCTCATACAGATAGTTGTTTGGCTATCTCATATACAACGTCAACTGTTACTCCGTTGCCTGCTTGCTTATACAACTGACTGTCCGAGTTGACAAATGCTGCTTTCTCAAAGTAATCATCTGTCCAGCCTTGCAAGCGAAAGCACTCTCTCGGTGTCAGTTTCCGTATAGCTATATAGCATTGATATTTTTCATACCATACGGCATATACTGTGCTATCATCGCTGAGCTTCACAAGAATACCTTGATTGCAGGCGCAGTCCAGGGTTTGTGCTGATTGATTACCCACACGGCCCCTTCTTGTCTGACTGTTTGGCATTGAGAGATTGATACTATCACCCTCGTATGCTTCTGTATATCCCTGTTTTACAGCTTCTTTTACCTTGATAGCCACTCCGTGACGGTCCTGTGATGTAAGCGTGAAACTCGGCTCACCGTTCTCTTTAAACCGTCTGCCGTTCTGCCTTTTCTCTATGCGGTCAGGTGTGAGGACAGGTATAGCAACAGCAGTCCTGTCTTGCCGATAATTACTCACGCCTGCATCATACCTTGCTGTTAAGCAATTTGCTATTTCGCGTTCTTCACCATTGACATTATAATCTATGCCAAACTGTACAGGCACTATGGTATGATGCTCTCTACCGCCACCCTGACAAGTAGATAGCGCTTCTGTAACGTCCTCTGGTGCAAATACTTGTGTATTTCTGCGATGTCCGTCTCTGTGACCTATTATCTTGACTGGAATACTATCTTCTCCGTCTGCTCCTTTGAGAGGAAATATTTGCTTTCGACCTCTGCTTCTAAGATGTCCAACAGTATACACTCGCTCCCTGTTTTGCGGTACTCCGAAATTCTTTGTGTTAAACAGTTGCCATTCTGTATCATACCCCAGTTCTCCCATTTCAAGGAGTATTGCTCCGAAGTCCCCCCCTCGATTGCTGCTAAGCATTCCCTTAACATTTTCGTAGATAAGCCATTCGGGACGATCTTCTTCGGGGATTTCTTTAAGAACTCGGAACACTTCTCGGATAAGAGAGCTTCTGTCTCCGTCAAGGCCGGCTCTTTTTCCGACAATTGAGAAGTCCTGGCAAGGCGCTCCGAAACACCAACAGTCTGCTTTGGGGATGTTATCACCTCTGATAAGTCGAACATCAGCTGAATACCATTCTCCATTTCTGTATCCCTCCTTTAATATTTCTTTTTGGCGTTGCTTTAATGACATTTCAGATAGTCGGGACCGTTGTTCACCGTTGATCAGGTGCATTGATGTATAGCTCATAGCTGCGAATTTGTCCCACTCGCAGAAACCAACGCACTTATGTCCTGCAAGCTCCATACCTCTGCGAAAACCGCCTATTCCGGCAAATAGGTCAATAAATTTCATCATACATACTCCCTCGGCGGCAGCTCGAAGTCTTCACCGCACTTGCGCCATAAGTGCAGGCAGTACGGATGCAGGTTCTTATACTCGCTCTTCTTTGGATGATACTGCACAACTGTTTCTTCATCGTTCCAGAACATTTCCTTAACCTTGCACATCTCAGCCCAGCTCGGCATCCTGTTGGGATAGCTTACAGAAACGTGCTCCCAACCGCCGCCGAAGCTCCACACGACCGCCATAGGTTCACGCTGTGCCGGAAAGTATATCTCACCGTATCCACCGTCTAAGCCTGTATTGATAACTTTCAGCCTTTCAAGGTTGATTATTTCAGTCTGTGTTTTCATCGTTTATCCTCCGCATCTGCCTGTGAAGTGAATCCATAATGTGCAGCTATCTGCTCTATCCGGAGATCGTCGCAGCAGCTCTTGCGTGCTGTAAGCCCGGCTCTGAATGCCTGCTCTACTTCATCGTTGACCTTGAACTCTGCCGGCACAATACAACTCGTAGCCTGCTCGAAAGCCTCTGCCTCAGATGCCGCCTGTTTCTCTGCGGTTTCTACCGCTAATTCGTGTAAGGTCATTTCTTTGCTCCTTTCGCTGACTTTATAAATTCACTCTCGGTTTCGAGCCTGACGTTAATTCGGCTGAAATCTATGTCATAGTCTTTTTCTAACCGCTTCATTACCTCTGTCAAGTGTATTTCCTTGCCAAAGACCGTAGGCGTGTCGTAGATGAACACTATATCGTCATACAGCTTCTGTATATACTTTTTTGTACGTCCTCTTCGTGCCATAGCCATTAAGACAGCGGCTGTTGAAAACGTTGCAAATGTTAGCGCTGAGTCCTGATAAATAGCGTATTCGCGCTTCAAGAACTCATTTTCGCATTGTTTCTGTATCTGTTGCCGGCATTTCCGGCAGTCCTGAACTCTTGATTTCATCTGTCGCTCCTTTCAACATCGCACACATAGCCAATATCTCTGATAGCATCAGATAGAGCTAATGCAAGCCCTTTCCACCACTCCACAGGCTTATCGGCTGTGATTTTTTCAACTTCTTCCGATGATAAGTCGGTAAAGCATACGTTTTCCCACTTTCCGTCACGCTCTACTCGGAAATATACTCCGTCAAGGTTTCTCTTCTTCGGGTACATTATCATTCTCCTTTTTCTAATAGCGTTTTAAATGCCGTTTTTTACGCTTGTAATTTTCTTAGGGTAATTATACCGCCCTCATACCTAAAATCAAATTTAGGGGCTGTTCTGTTGCTCTCAGGCTATATCTCACGCACCTGAATGTTGTGGAAGTAAAGCATTAGCTTTTTCTTGATCTTGAATACTGCATATGCTGTACTGCCTTTGTACCCTTTGACATCCTCGACAACGTGAATACCTTCTGCTGTGTAGTAGTCGAAGTCAGCGTAATAGCTGCACTCCTTTTCGAGAGTTTTTCCGGTTTTGGGCTGTCCCTTGTTCTTGCCTTTTGTGATAAGACCGGAAGTAAACTCTTTTTGTGTTGGTATAAGCGTATATTTTACCTGCATCCGAAGATTTGTTATCTCTCCGGCTTTTTCAAGGAAGGTCAGCTCATTACAGCGCTGAGCTTCCTTTTTGCTGTCGTGTAAGTGTCCCTGACCGCATTTACACTTTCGGCTGTTGTACTTACTGTACATTCTTTTTCCGTCCTTTCTGCTCTTTTTCCTCTGCCTGCTTAGCTGCTATGGCGTTCTGACAGGTGCAGGCTTTTAATGCAAAATTCCCTGCTTGATCGATGAAAGCAAAGTATCTGCGGTTCTTGCAGGCTTCACACACAAAACCGTTCGCAGGCTTCACAATTTTGTTGTACTCTGCTATCTGCCATTTGAGGAAGTCTATATGCGTTTCTATCATATGCCACCGCCTTAGATGCCTAACAGCTTTGATATTGCGTTGTAGTTATCCTCAAACTTCTTATCACGCCTATCTTCCCCGGTCAGCTCTATCGGCAGACACATTTCTTTTAATCGGCTGAAAAGCCTCTGTTTGCGTATGCCTTTCGGGTTCATTATTTCTTCGATAGTCAGGTTAGTCGTGATTATAAGCGGTTTATTCGCTCTGTACCTGCTGTCAATGACGTTTTGTATTATCTCTGCGGTGTACTCAGTTTCACGCTCGATAGCAAGATCATCAATAACAAGCAGAGCGTATCTGTTAAGGTCGTTGATATACTCCTGTTTCCCCTCAAATAAGCCGGTAAGCTCGTTTATTATTCGTGGGAAGTTAGTTACAAGGCATTTATGCCCTTCGTCAATAAGAGCGTTTGCGATGCAGGCAGCCATAAATGACTTGCCTGTACCTGTACCGCCGTAGAACATCAATCCTTTGCCTTTACGGTGCATTACCTGGAAATGCTCTACATATCGCTTGCATATATCAGATATTTTCGCATTTTTCCTATCATCGCAGGCAAATGTACAGCCTTGCATATCAAGGTCAAGGAAACCAGTGCTTCTATTTCGCTCGATTTCCTCTCTGCGGAAAGTTTCTCTGATGTTCTCTTGTTCCCTCTTGTATTCTTCTTCTCCACACTTGCACATACAGAACGGCTTCATAACTCTACCGCATACCACTATCTGCACTTGCTTTGCCGTATTGCATTTTCCACAATACAGCAACCCGTCCTTTTCGTAGTCTTCCGGAGCTTGCTTGACTTCTACGCTGTCAGCAAGGTCACTCAACGCTTTTGCAAATCCTTCCATTTAGCACCTCAGTTTCTTGATAATCTTTTCTTGTTCTGTAAGCTGTTCGTCAGGAAGAGAGAATATATCCCTTTTCTGTTCTTTCGGCTTTACGTTATCCCTTGACATAAACGTGTTTCTGATAGCAAGGTTATAGTTCTTATAGGTCTTACCAGATTGCTCACAGTATTCATCGACCTTCTTGATATATCTGTCGGTAACATCGCTGCCGAAGTCTGATACTAACCGGGAGTGTTCATCGTCTGTCAATAAGACGTGCTGATATTCTCCGTACTTATGCTTTTGAGGTTTTGGTGTTTTATTAATACTCTTTAGAGTATTATTATTATCTGTAACTGTATCTGTATCTGTAACTGTATCTGTATCTGTAACTGTATCTGTATCTTTTGTATTCATTTGTATACTATTGTATTCATTTGTATTCGAGTCCCAACGTTTTTTGATCGCTTCACGTCTTTTCTCACAGGTTCTCTCCCACTTAGCACCGTCTCGATCTATTTGTGCTGACATAAAGCTGAACGCCATTTTTACCATTCCGTCTGTGCTTTCGAGCTGTTCCCCTGTCTTGCTGTATCGCAGAAGTGCCTTTATAAGCACTCCTGCTTGTTCGTCTGTGAGCATATCCCATTGTTCAAGAGCATCTAAGTAAAGCATTATACTTTTCCTTTCCGCCATATTTCCACCGCCTTAGAACGGAACGTCACCGTCTGATAATATATCCTCGAAGTCGCTGAAATTGCCGTAGTCGAGCTTTTCTTCTGCCGGTTTTGCTACTGCTTCGCTGGGGTTTGTAGCTCCTTTATCACCTGCAAACTCAACGTTGTCAACAAATACATCTGTTGCATAGTGCTTTACATCGGGATATTTCTTATCCTGATAGGTTGATGTTCTCAGGCTACCCTCGACAATTATCATTTTGCCCTTTGTAAAGTACCTGCTGACAAAATCAGCGGTCTGTCTCCAAGCCTGACAGCTTACAAAGTCTGTCTCACGTTCACCGGTCTGCTTATTCGCAAACTTGCGGTCAACTGCGATATTGAACCGGCAGCAGCTAACACCGCTCTGTGTCTGTCTCAGTTCAGGATCTGCGGTCAGTCTGCCGCATAAGATAACTTTATTCATTGATATTTTCCTCCTGTAAGTAATTAGCCCCAAATACTTCTCGGAACTGTTGTATAGTCCAGTTTTGCTCTTTCATAGCTTTGCGCTGCCCATACTTATGAAGATATTCCATTGTCATAGCGTTTTGGTGAACGCTGTACTTACCTTCACGGTGACACCTTGAACCACAAAGCCACACGGTCAATCCGTATTTGTCAGATAGCTTTCGTCTCGAGCCACCGAAGATGTGATGCAGCTCCAGGCGATCACCGTTCCCATTCCTCGAGCAGAGAAAACATATTTTGTAATCTTCCGTATTATCGCCCCCATTCATCATTCATCCGACTAAGCTCTTCCGGTGTTAGTGTCTCGATGTCATTAGCCTTACAGTCTGCAACGATTAGCTCTATCAGCCTTGACATTTGTGTTGTATCATATACGCTTGAACCGTAGTATAGACGGACGTTTGTGCAACCGTCTAACTTGCTTTTCTCGGTTTCTGCTATCCAGCCTATGCCGTGAGTTTCCCACGTCTTTATCAGATCATCAAGAGCTTTATCCTGTACGCAAACAAGAGAGTTGTTACCGCCTATCTCCTTAATGTATGACCGGTATATCTCAGTCTTTGCAATTCTCAGCTTTTCGGCTAATTTGTCCATTAACGTCCAGGCGTAGGAATTAGCATTGAGACTGCGCTTTTTCTTATACTCTTTCACAGTCAAGAGATAGACTTTAGCATCGTCAAGGCTGTCAACGAAACTCGCTATTTCTGCGATTAGCTTTACGCTGTCAGCCTTTTTGAACCGTATTTCGCGCATTATTTCTTACCTGCTTTATAGCACTCGTAGCAAGTACCGCCACAGCCTTTAAGAATATCCTCAGGCATTACAACAGTTCCGTCAGCTTTCTTTACTGCTTTCATCACTTTGCCGCATTTCGGACACTTTGTTTCCTTATCCTGTACGATAGGCTTATCAGCCACGGAATTGCCTTTTTTTGACGTTGTTTTGCCAAAGGTATATACTATACTACCGGTCTTTGTGTTTCGTATAGATAGCCCTGTAATGCGCTTATTTTCAATAACTATCTCTTCAACAGCGAACCTGTCGTTTGTAGTCCATTTGTCCTTATTCTGCCTCATATTGCACAGCTGCGATGATACCCATATAAACGGTGCGGTATATAGCTCTCTGCCTATACCCCAGTTGAAACAGGCTCTCTTGAAACTATCAGAAGCCTGTCCCTTTTGCTTTTCGGTATAGCTTTCTGTTCCGGTATCTTCCTTTGCTATCCATTGGTTCTTTTCTGCACACCATATCTCAACGATGCAGTTTGCATTGTCTCTTGTGTGTCTGCGCTGCCAGTTCATCGGTCCAACCGTCTCGTCAAGGATATTCATATCACATCGAGCATCTTTGTAAAGCAGAAGTGATACGCCGTTTTCATTGCACGTTGAAACGCGACATTCGATCTCACTTGCTGTTAAGTCTCTGAATTTGCACATTATTCATTCTCCTTTTCAATTTCTCCGGTATATGTTAGCGGACAGTTCGCGCCGGTATACTTATCGGGAAAGTGACATAGACTATCATTGAGCTTGCATTTGCTGTCATACTTCGCAAAGTATGGGCACATCGAGCAGCTCACGAACGCTTTACCGTTCTTATCGCAAGGGAAGTATACCTCGACTGTCGCAGTTCCCTTGATATAGCTTGCAACACCTGACTCAAAGCTCATCACACATCTTCCTTTCTATGTATGCCTTGTATACGTCCATAGCATCTATTTCCGGTTCTTCCGGTGCTTCGGCTGTGAACCTTGCATCGTTTATACAACCTTCACAGTATTTTTGACCGCCTATCTCATAGACTTCATCGCCGGGATAGATGCCCTCTTCGCAGTTATCACAGATGAAAACCGGTTCATCTTCCGGAGCATTCGGGCAATTCGGAGAGCAAGGATTGTGTCTGCATAGCTCACACATTGAGGTCACCTGCTGCCTTGCACTTTTCACGCACTTCCGCTTCTTCGTACCTGCGGAAGAGATAACGCAGTTCATTAAAATGCTCTGCATACGTTTCCTCAACCATAGTCTTGATGATGTTCTTGATGATTTCCGTTTCGTTCATTGCTCTTACTCCTTTTCGCATATCTTCGCATAGTAGAAGGCGATTTCAGCCGGGCTGGCGTTTGCCATTATGCGGTCAGCTGTGACTGCTATTGTGTTCCGTGAAGGTGCAATGCTATACAGTCTATCAGCTATCGCCTGCGCTTTTTCTAAATCCGTCATTGGCAGTCTCATTTGTTCACCACCTTGCTGAGTAAAGTATCGGCTTCTTTTCTGCCGGCGTAGAGTGCCTGACCTATCGTTCTGATCGCTCTGTCTTGTAAGGATACCCGTATGAGTTCTTCCGGCGTAAAGCTCAGCGGCTTGCCAGCCTGTGCAAACTTATCGAGTATTTCCTGAGCCCTGCTCAGCATCCACTCATAATCATCGTCATTGATCTTAACTGTGATCTCTTTCATTTTGGCAACCTCCTCCACAGAGCTTCGCGGTTCTCGTGCTGAGTCCAGCGCTTATTCATCTGCTTGTACGCAGGCGCTCTGTACTTGGCACGGTTCTTCTGAGTGCTCCACTCATCGTACTCGGCTTTGAGCTCCATGCTCTTGCTGATCGCACAGAGCAGCAGGAACGCCGCTGCGAGCACTGCGACTATTACTGCCGCTTTAAAAATTTCGTAGTTCACGTGGACACCTCCTGTTCCTCAGACCGTTCCTTGATCCGCTTCATCAGCTGGAGAAGCTAAAAAAATATCTGCTTTCTCGCTGTTGTTTACTATGCCGAGTGCTTCACATATCAGATCAATTTCCTTGGTATCAAAACACGAAGCTCCGGTCATTCTGCTTGAAAGCGTATTGGACGATATTCCAATATTCTCAGCCAATTTCTCTTGTGTTGTTCCTGCTTTTGCAATAGCAGCCTTCAAAAGATTTTTGTTAAGCATTTATACACGCTCCTTTCTTCCCATTTGTGGGACAATTACAGTATAGCATATAAATTTGTATTTGTCAACCCTTTTTTGGGAAGAAATTTAAAAAACTTTGTATTAGCTATCACAATTTTGGAAAGCTGTGTTATAAAGAGGGTAAATAGGAGGTGCGAAATGCCGTAACCCATAACAATCCAAATGATATTTTACTGTAAAATGTCGATAACTGTCGAACAAAAAAACTCCCCTCCGAGGAATGACCTCAGAGGGGAATTTTTCTGCCTATTTGAGCCACATATCAGCAAGTGCGCTGAACATCGCCGCGGTCGTCTTGGGACCGATGATGCCGTCAGCCTGTCCGCAGTCGTAGCCGTGAGCGCTGAGAGCGTTCTGGAGCTTCTTCACGTCTGCCTTGTTATCGGGACTTAGCTTTGCGGGAGCACTTCCGGGACGGTAGCCGTCATCGTAAGTACCGCCCTGAACGTTCGGTATGCCGGACATTGCGCAGACATCGTAGACTTTTGCGCCCTTGAAGAAGCCACCGCGTATCTCGTAGTGGCAGTGACTTCCGGTGCTGTGACCAGTGCTGCCCTCGATGCCGATAACGTCAGTGCAAGCTACTGCCTGACCTGTGCGGACCTTAAGCTGAGACAGGTGACCGTAGTAGTAGAAAAGACCGTCCGTACCTCTGATGCAGACGTACTGCCCAAAGCCCTGCGTGTGGACGTTCGGGTTCTCCCAGCCGGCATAGTGTACCGTACCGGAGACCGTCGCGTGTACCTCCTTCGAGTCGATACCCACGAGATCAAGACCGTCGTGCGTACCGGGCTTGTACTGCTGTGAGACGCGGAATTTTCCGCAGAATGGTGAATTCATTTACTTTTCCTCCTTGTTCTTTTCGTGCTGAGTACCAAAGTAAAAGCCAATAACCATAGTGTATACAGACATAAAGATTTGCGGCTCTATCTCTTTGGTACACGCTAAATATGCAAATACGCCTGTCAGCGTAAATGTAACAAGTGTTTTCACGTCAATTAGCTTTGCTATTCGGTCTTTTAGCTTCATTTTCGAGATCCTCCAAACGATGATTAATAACCTTTATCTGCTCTTCTACTACTGGCATACGTTCGGCGAAATGGTTATGCTTGTTCACTGCTGCTGCAAGGTTGTCAATTTTGGTGTCGATTACGGCTTGATGTGTTTCAAGTTTTGACTGTATGTCTCGATTGCTTGCTTTGGTGCTGAGTACAACACCAGATATGGTTGCGATTGCCGAGATAATTGATACTACTATGCTGCTTTCCATTGCTTTGACCTCCCTGTAAACGTTTGAAATTACCTTTTTACTGATTTGCAAGCTGAGCCTGTATTGCTTGTATTGCAGCTGTCAGCTCTGCGTTGCTCATAGCATAAGGCTGATAATCGGAACTTGCATTATAGTCTGCTTTGGTTGATACCATAGGCTTGAACTTTACATTTACCGTTCCTGCTGTAGCAAGAATCATTATGGCAACAACACGCGCTACTCCAACATCACTCGAATTCCACTCTGCATAAAGGGTGGAAGATGTATCAGTGCTACCACCTTTAAGATAGACATACGCTTTTCCTGTTTGCTCTGCGCTTAGTATATCACCAGTAGTACCCGTGAACGACATGAGACTAAGAATCACATTTCTAGTTGTATCTGCTATAGTTCCGCTTGCGCTTATTGTCTTATCTGCATTAAATGTAAATGTAATTCCATTCACAGTACAGGTGTTCCCGCTCCAACTATATATGCTTGATGTGTTTAGTGCTTTAGCAATATCAATTGTGTAATTTAATTTATTCTTGCCTCCACCGTACTTATTAAGCAATGAATTACTATACTGCTCTGTAACTGTCAATTCACGATTACTCCTTGCATATGGAACAAACTTAGGACTGATAGTGTAGTCTTCTTGAGAACATATCATCAATCTAAACGAGCCATTATAAGTTGTGGAAGGACGTAGATTAACTCTTACCCAGTTTCCAGATTCTGAACCGGATAAACTGAATTGAACTGGAGTGCCATATACCTTTGGAGATGCAGCAGGTGTACAACTTTGTACTGCGATATCTTTAACCACAGAACCTGTGTAATCCTCTATAAGTGCAACCCAATTCCCTGGAGGGACCATCTTAGCTGATGAAGAACCGCCATAGTAGATGTTAAAGAAATTATTATCACTTGCGTCACTGGTGCCTGATATTGTAAAAATATCGCCGTTTCTTGTTATTGTTACGCCGTTTGATGTCGCGGTAGTGTATGTCGTTTTCGTTGTTGATGTTAAATCTGCGATATTCTTCGCCCCGCTATCCACAAGCTCAACGAGTGCAGCCTCGTCTTTTGAAATATTGTTTTTATTCGTTTCAATCTGTTTAACCTTCGCACTGTCGATGCCGCTGTTTGCCGCTGCGAGCTGGGCTGTTGTGAGAGAATCTTGCTTGCTCGTATCGCTTGGATGAACGTGATCTGCACGAGCGTAATCGGTAGATGTTCCTGCCGCAGCTGTGCCGTCCATTGCCGGAGCTGCGGTTGAGGGGGTGGGAATGTCAGCGGCATCTGGCTTATTTTCGATCGCATCCGCGTTTTCTTTCA
>Ga0326513_10002287_pt1 | contig 14191 bp, 17 predicted proteins | sample 2_2465_0518_D_FD_203654 | JGI IMG/M metagenome (GOLD analysis project Ga0326513, IMG submission 203654) | Bovine rumen microbial communities from UC Davis, California, United States - 2_2465_0518 | ecosystem: Host-associated > Mammals > Digestive system > Stomach > Rumen | place: USA...
CCAGAAGAACCTAAACCAAAGAACTAGAACCAAAGGCATATATAACAATAGTGATATGTCAAGTATAGCAAAAATAATATATGTAAATAACATAAAACACTTGATTACAATGTAATATTGTAGTATATTTATGTTAGAAGGGTAGGTGATAATATGGCACGAATGCAAAATGTTGCAAGATTTAAAAGAACTGTAACACTTCCAACAGGAACAGCTTCTAATGTTCGAAGAGTACAAATTGATCCAAGAGTAAAGTATTCCAGAAGAATAAGAGAAGAAGCTAATATTATAAATAAAATGTTAAGTGCTTTAAAGAGTGCTGGATATTCTGATACGTGGGCCAGTAAAACATTATTTAATAAATTAGAAACACCACAAATTGATATTATATCCAATGGTCGAATAGATGTATCTAAGATAAACAAAAGTTATTCAATGAGTAATTTAGCATATATTAAAAAATCTTTAAATGATTTTAAATCAAGTAAAACATCAACTGTTAAAGGAATTATAGAACGTGAAGATGATGAACGTACATACATAGCAGAATTAACTGATAATCAAGAATTTGCTGAATCTTTAACTAAAGATGAATTGAGTAAAATATATGAAGTATTCAATAGTCCTGATTATAAAACTATTACTGAATCTGGATCATATGATTCATTAGAAGTATTTTCATTTATTGTTGAAGCTAAAGAACAAGGTAGTGGAATTAGAAAATTCTTATCTACTATCAGAACATACAGTGAAGAAGGATTAGATTATGATACTAGATTAGCATTTAAAAATATTTATAATAAGTATGTTAAAAGTAGTTCATAGAATTAAGGTGAAATAGTGAAATATTACAAAGAATATAAAGGTCATAGATACAATTTAGTTGGCAAAAGAAAAGTATTTGATGATACTATATATTCTTTTGACATAGAAACGACATCATACATAAAGTACAAAGATCAAATATATCAAGCTGATTATTATCAGGAATTGAATAAAAAAGAACAAGAACAATGTGAATTTGGATCTAATATGTATATATGGCAATTTGGAATTAATGATGAAGTGTATTATGGTAGATATTGGTATGAATTAATTGATTTTATTAATATATTAAATACTAAAATACCAGAAAGAAAAATAATATTCGTACATAATTTAGCGTTTGAATTTCAATATTTAAAAAGTCATTTTGAAATAAAAGATGTAACAGCTAGAAAATCACATAAAGTTATGAAATGTACTTTAAAAGATTTTAATGTTGAATTTAGATGTACGTATTATATGAGTAATTGCTCTTTAAAAAGATTACCAGAATTATTTAATTTACCAGTTAAAAAATTAGTTGGTGATTTAGATTATAGACCACTTAGGACATCAGAAACAAAATTAACAGATCAAGAATTACAATACTGTGAAAATGATTGTCTAGTTGTATATCATTATATAAGATATGAATTACAATCATATGAAAATCTGGATAAACTTCCAATGACATCAACAGGACATGTACGTAATGAATTAAAAGATTTAGTACGTAGAGATTATAAATATAAAAGACTAGTATCTAAATCAGTAAACACTGATCCACATGTTTATAATTTGTTGATTCAGGCATTTATGGGTGGATATACACATGCTAATTATATTTATACTGATACAATAGTTAAAGATGTTGATTCGTGGGATTTTACATCATCTTATCCATATGTATTAGTAACACATAAATTTCCAGCAACTAAATTTAAAAGATGTAGAATAACAGATGAAAAACAATTATTACCAAACTTAGGTTATTTATTAGTAGTAAGATTAACAAATGTTAAAAGTAGATACTACAACAACTTTTTATCATTTTCAAAATGTAGAGATATACATAAAGGTAAATATGATAATGGTAGAATAATGTCAGCTGAATCACTGGAAACAACTTTAACTGATGTTGATTTTAAGCTAATAAGAAAAGCTTATGAATGTGATTATGAAATACTAGAATGTTATTATACGATACTTAGATATTTACCAGTACAATTTATAAATTTTGTTTTGGATAAATATGTATTAAAAACTAAATATAAAGGTATTCCAGAAAAAGCACTTGAATATACTAAACAAAAGAATATGTTCAACTCGTTGTATGGAATGTCAGTTACTAATAACATACGCGATGAAGTAACATATGATAATACGTTAGGGTGGCAAGAAACACCATTAACTAATGAAGAAATAGAGAAAAAACTAATTGACGAAGAAAAAATGGGATTTATGTCTTTTGCTACAGGGGTTTTCGTAACTTCTTATGCTAGGTGGAATCTACTTACTAATATAATGAAGTTAGATCCATATGTTGTATATGCTGATACTGATTCAATTAAATGTATATCTGGATATGATAAAAATGTAATATTTAATTATAATGAGAAAGTAAAAGAAAGAATAAAATATGTAAGTGAAGTATTAAAAATACCAATGAATAAATATGCTCCTAAAGATATTAAAGGTAAAGAACGTATGCTTGGATTATTTGATGATGATGGACATTATGAAGAGTTTATAACACAGGGTGCTAAAAAGTATGCTGTATCAGAAATAAATCCTAAAACTGGTGAAGAAGAAATACATATAACTGTATCAGGTGTTCCAAAGAGTGGAGCTAAATGTCTTAATGGTGATTTAAATAACTTTAAAGATGATTTAGTATTTACATCTGATATAACAAATAAAAATATGTTGTTTTATTGTGAAGGGCAGCCACCAGTACAAATAACTGATAAAGATAATAATACTTATATAGTAGATGATCCTTCAGGGTGCTGTGTAGTTCCTACTACTTACGTATTAAGTAAATCACAAGATTATATGAGTTTATTATCTGATAATTCAAGTAGAAGAGCAATTTACAAAGAATAATTGACTACAATATAAAATTGTATTATAATTATATAGAAAGGTAGAGTGATAAATATGTCTGATCTAGAATATATTAAAAAATTCAATAGTATTCAGATTACAAAAATATGTAAAAAGTTAAATATAGACTATGCCAATTTAATATCAGGTAGATCTAAAAAAGAAAATGTTAAAAGAGTACGTAAAGAACTTGAATCTGAATTCGCTAAATTATATATAAATAAGGAAGAACTAAAATGTACAAGTACGAGCTAACATTGATTGATAAAACAACCAATCGAACATGGACAGAATATTATGATTCTTATTATTTATTAAGAAAAAGAATAATTAAAATTACGCATTCAAAAAGAATACATATGTTATCACTAATAGAAAATTAAAATGAGTAAATACAATATAGCGGCAGAAAAGCAAAAATTAGAGCAAATAATATGTAATATTATAAGTTATGTATTATTCCTATATAAACAAGGAAACATCTCAGAAAAGGCTAAAAATGATATTTTAAATATATGTAATTCAGATATATTAAAGGTAGGTGAAAGTAATGAACAAAGAAGAAACAATTATGTTAAACGATTTTCTAAATGATGAAAATGTAGTTTTATTAATGTCTGAAGATATGAAGAAACTTTCAAAGAAAGTTGATATCATGACTAAACAAGCTTTATTAAACGAACAATTTCAAAAAGATTATTCTGAACTAGCTAAACAATTAGAAGATCTAAACAAAAAAGAGAATTAATTTTCTCTGATCTACGTATCATAAAGTACATAATGCTGACAACAGTAAATATAATATTTCTTATCTTTCAACTCCTTTATTATAGTAGGTAAAATAATATGATACGTAGATCAGAGAAAATTAAAGAAGGTGAATATATGAGTAATTCAAAAGTAGTATATTACAATCTGGATAATATAGATGAAGAACAAGCTCAAATAAATTTAATTTATGGTGAACGTAGTAATGGTAAATCATATCAGGTAAAACATAAAAAAGGTATTAATCCATATATAGAATCAATGGAAAAAGCAATCAATGAACGTAAAAGATTTATGTTAATAAGAAGATGGAAAGAAGAAATAAAACCAGAAAAGATTGAACAATATTTTATTGATGTAGATATATATAAATTAACTAAAGGTCAATATAATTGTATTAGTTTATATAAAGGTAAATTATGGTTATCAAATTATGATCCAGATAAAAAGCCACAAATAAAACGTGGTGATTATATTGGATATGTTGTATCACTTTCAACAGAACAAACATATGCTGGAGCTTCTTATCTAGATGTTGATAATATGATATTTGAAGAGTTTATGGCACGTGGTAGTTATTTACCACATGAACCAGATAAATTAATGAATTTATATTCTACAGTAGATCGTAAACGTGGTACTACTCGTTTATGGTTAGTTGGTAACACCATTTCAAGAGTTTGTCCGTACATTGAAGAGTGGGGATTACACGATATACTATCAGAGCAAAAACAAGGTACTATACGTACGAAATTAATTCCTACAGGGCATTTAAATGATGATGGTACAGAAGAAACAATTAAGTTAGCTATGGAATATTGCAAGTCTACTGGAACAAGTTCACATGTAATTGGTACACATAAAGATATGTTAAATAAAGGTGCATGGCAATCAGATCCACAACCACATTTACCATTATCATATAACGAATATGAAGTTATGTTTAGAATGATGTTTAAATATCAGAACTTTAAATTTATAGCTGAATATCTATTTGATTATGAAAAAGAATACTGTTGGTATATATATCCATATAAAGGTGAAATAACTGATGATATGTTAGTTATATCAGATGAAGTAAAACTGGATAGACATTGGCAAAGAAACATATATAATATAGATATAGATAATATAACTTTAAAAAGATTATTAAATACCTTTAGAGAAAACAATATATTTTATTCATCAGATTTATGTGGTACTGATTTTAAACAAGTAATTGATTTTGAAATATTAAGGTAAATAAAAAGAAGGATTAAATCCTTCTTTTATTTTATTCTGATTCAATAGGATATGTTTCTTTTACAACACTTTCAATAGCTCTATAATAGGCATTTAATCCTTTTTCAGTTGTATACTCTGGTTTATATGGGTGTACACCATCTTCCATATATTCATATAAGTTGTATTCATTTACACCCATTATAGCTTGTGAATCAACATATGGAACACCGAATATAAAGCACATTTTTTTAATACATCTATACATTTCACTAAATATATTAAATGATTCTATATCATCAGTTGCAATGCTAGAATTATAAGGCATAGCTGTACAAATGATTTTTGCATTAGGACATTGTTCCATAATACGTTTGAAAGCAAGAGCCATTGCTCCGCAGAAAGTTGTATCATCATATGTAGGTGTAGTTTGTGAATCAGCATAATTTATTTGTATTAAATCTTCACCAAGAAATTGCTCTAATGTTTTTGTACCAGCAGCTACTAATTGTCTACATCTGTAAAAGTCATTAGTACCAATATCAATTATTACTAAATCACTATCACTAGGGCATAATTTAATTCTTCCTTCGCTACAATAATAAGCTGGACAATTATATGTAGCACTTGATGATGAATCAGCAAATACGCTATCTCTACTTTCATCATATTGAGTTATATCATTATATACAAAACAATATGGATAATAATTCGGTAATCCTAAATTATTTAAATTAGTTATAGTTGAAGCTCCTACACCACGATTGTACATTTTATCAAAATTATATGTAGATTTTAAAATATCTGTCCAGCCACCATTTGCTGTTAATGAACTACCTATAACTGAACATTTTTTGCCTGACCATTGAGTATGATCTAAATTATATGATACTTTATATTGTAATTGTTCATCTAGATCGTTATAATCAATTTTTGCTATTTTATCATTATGTTTATAAATAATAGGATATTCAAAACCTAAATCACTTGAACCTTCATTAATATAAACGGCAGTATTCTCTGTTCTAGTAGTTCCATAAAAAGATATCATATAGTATGTATATTGACCTGATGAAAATGTTCTACCATTTAAATAATTTGTAGTATCCATTGAAACGAGATTTGTTCCAGTTGTATTTATTTCTTTTGAATCTAATCCAGTAATATTATAACTTACATTTAAAAATGGAATAAAATATGTTGTATTTGGTTCTAAATTAATAAATTGTGATAATCTACTATATCCAGCACTATTATAAGCTGTAATATTTAGAATATTATCAACACATGTAAATGTAAAATTTGAATTTCCATCACCTTCATTATTAATTATTTTTGTACCATTAGTTCCTGTTGTAAACCATTTTGATGGATCAAGATAAATTACATTTGTTGAATCTACTTGTGTTAAAAAGTTTGTTTCTTTACCTGTTATACTTCCTTCAGCAATTCCTGTTGATTGATAAGTACCACCAGCTGCCCATTGTGAATTATCTGTATCATAATAATACCATTTTCCATCAGCTGTAACTACATAAGTTCTTGAATGGCTTGGATTGTCAGAAGTTAAATCAGCAACAGTAGCATATACACCAGCTGGTGATCCTGATGAAATACTTGATATTTGAGATTGCATCGAACTTAATGTACTATTAACTGAATCTTCAAATGATTCGTTAATTGGATCTATATATTCTTTAATTAAATGTGTTAATGTTCCATTAGCAACCATTTCATCTATCTTTTGATTAATTTCTGTTTGAATATCTAAATTAGTAAAATAATTATCAACATAATTTTTTAATTCAACATATAATCCTTGTAATTCCTCAACAGCTTCACCATTATTATTTATTGCTGGTATTACTGTATTTTGTAAATAATTACATAACCATAACATACATTCATAATATGATAAAGATTCAACATATGAAGATGGTAAATTACCGATTGTCATTATTATATTTTTAAATGTTAATTTTTGTATTGTTTCTGTAGGCATAATATCATTCCTTTCTAAAATAAGCCCATAAATAAGTCATTTAATTCAAGTATTATTTCATAATCAATAGCACGTATATTGTTACGATATTGTTCTACCATCTTTTGAGCTGTAGCACTAACACCTGAATTACCACGAACAGTTTTTTGATAATTTTCACCTGTTTGTGTTGTATCTGATCCACTAGCTTCTTGTTCTGTAGCACTTGCGTTACTAGCATAATTACCAGCTAGTATATTTGCTTTGCTAATATTCGTTTGTGGTGTATCAGATGAAATAACTACACCAGAACCAGATGATGAATTACTATGTGAAGTACCTAAGTTTCTATTGAAACTTTCAGTATAATCTACATTAACAAGTGGATCATATTTAATACTAGCTGAATAAATAAGTGGTAACTTTGATTCCATTATTTCCTTCATAGTTATACGTGTATAGTATCTAAACTTTTCAATAGTTTCAAAACCTATTTCTCTAAAGTAATAATGATCTACTATTTTACTAGCTAACTTTGATTTATCCCAAGTACCACGATTTTCAATTACTTCTATTTCATCAGCTGTTAAAAAGTCAGATAGTTCATAGTCTTTAAACATATCTTCTAATTGGGCACGAGTTTTAATACCCATATCAATTAAGTTTTTAAATGTAGTAGTATATTTAGCCATTGATAACACCTTCTTCCATAGTATCATCAACACCATTATTATTATAATCAGTAATAATTGATTCTTCCATCTTTATTGTATTAAATAAATCAGATCTAACACGAACATCTATTTTCTTATCTCCCGTAAGACCGAATAATTCATTGAATTGTTCACATGCTTTTTTACGTGGTGCTAAATAAGATTGTAAATTTAGATTAATAACTTCATTATTAGAATTAGATTCTCCTGATATTAATCTTTCTTTCTTTTCTACATCTATATTATTAACACCAATAAATGTTAAGAATTCATTCCATATTTCTTTTTTATATTCACATAATTTATCAGCAACATATGGAGCTTGTGTATTTATTGCTTTCATCATATCATTACTGATTATATCTTTATCACCGAATATAAATGGTTGATTTCCATCATATTTATTATAAAGATTTTCAAGTGTTAATTTTTGTTTTTCAGTTCCTAATATTAAAACTGGTGTACGAGTAGCCATTACATTTACATCACATGATCTTTGTGCTAAGTACATTCTATAAGCAAATAATTGAATAGTGTTATTTGTTGGAATTCTTTCCCAGTTATTTAAAACTAGTACACATTGATCTGTTAATACATCAGTAGGTAAACCAGAATATACAAGTCTATCAGCTGAATATTGTTGTGAATAACAATGTAATTGTGTAGGTAATTCATATATATTTAAATATCCACCATCAGCACATTTAGTATTTATGAATCCGTATTTATCATCATAAAGTAAACTAGCTCTTCCTTCAAAAAACAATGTTCTTTCTAGAAATCTAGAATCCATTGAAGAAGGTAAGTTTATCCATTCAAACATTGATAAACATATCTTTGTCATACGTTCTAAATAATCAATATATGTTGAATCATTTAAATATAATGAATCAAAAAATTGTGAATTTTTCTTTGCCATATTTCCATTCCTTTCTAAGCAATATTATTGCTTTGTGAATAATCTAAAAAGTATGCTGTTTTATGCCATATAGTTATACCATTACTAAACATTCTTTTTATTTCTTGTAGATCTTCCTGTGGTATATATCCTTCGATATTTGGATTAATTAGTTTTACATAATTCCAGTTTGTTCTACCTGTTATGTTTGGTACTTTTAATGTATTAACTTTATATCCATACATTGAGAAGAAATTGTCAATAATTCTAGCATATTCACTTCTAATTGATTTTTTATTAACTTGAAATAATAAATTTCTATGTGCATATGTACAATCACCAGAGTTAATATTTCCTTTACTTTGATTTGGTGATAGTTCATGACTTCTTATTTCACCAACTGCTTTAGCTATATTAGCAATTCCACCTACAATAGCAACTGGATTTCCTGAAGCTATAGATAAACCAGCATTTATACCTGTAGTAATTGCACTTGCTTCAATGTTAATACCATTTTGTGTTAGCCAGTTTGTATATGCATCACAATTCCATGAACCTATAGGATATTTACCAGCATTTATACCATCATTCCAACCGTATTTAATACCTGTTTGATTTAATGTTGTATCATTAATTTTATTATAATTAACTGGATATAAATGTATACTACAACCTGGTGTAATTGCACCATCTACATTAAATTTTGGTGAATTACTAACAAACTGTTCATATTTATATATTACACTACTACCTGAATTATTTGTTACTTCCAAGAAATTATAAGGATAACATTTTAATTTATTATTTTTTGGTGTATATCCATTCAATGTTGTTTGCATAGTAACAGCTTGTTGATTAACTAAATTTATAATTGTTGTACCTGTTACAACAAAATAATCAAAAGCTTCAATAGTAATTCCGCCTGATGTACCACCTGGATATGATTGTTTTGATTTTGTTAAATTATTATACAATGTAGATGGAATCATGAATACACTATTAATTGAATCATTTTGAGCTATAGCGTCTACCATTTTTATAAATTTATAAGCATTATCTGTACTACTAAATGTATAATAATCATTTCCAGAAAATACATCATTATAAACTGTTGTACTAGGTCTATAAAAATCACCAGGAACATCATGTAATGGAGCTGTAGATATAACTGTATAATAACCACTATCAGCCAATATTGAATCAACAGCATTAATTATATAATCGCCTGTTTCTAAATCTTCTGGAACAGTATGTTCACCAACTGTATCAGAATTTACATGTTCACGTTCAACAAATGATCTTTTATAAATTAAATCAAATTGCCACGTTTGAAATACATCAGTTTTAATATATATACGTGTACAATTATCATTTTCATATTCCATCTTTGTTATATAAGCATAAAACCATCTATCAGTATAATGTGTATTTTTATACATTACATAATTATATTCAATTATTGAATCAATATGAGCTGGATATCTAATATAATTGTCTTTTCGTTGATAACTTGCATTTGTAGTTATAACTCTAGGTAAACTATCAAAATAATTAAATTGATCTGTAGCACTTGCAAAATTAATTTGATTATTTTCATCTAGATCTAAATTACTTTTAACTAAACGTATAACTGTGTCAGGTGTTACCGCCATATTGCACTTCCTTTCTATAATAAAATAAGGAAGGGGAAATATCCCCTTCCCCTAAACTAAGGTGAATTAGTTTATAACTAAGCACTAGTTACAGTAACAGTAACAGTTCCAGAAACAGTTCCGTTTGTTGCTGTAATAACACTTGTACCAGAAGCTACACCAGTAACTTTTACAGTACGATTATCAACTTTTGTAACAGTAGCTTTACCAACTGTTCCACTTGAGAATGTAATTGTATCATTAGCTGTGAATGGTGTAGTCTTAATATGTAATAAGATTTCACCTTCAGCTGCTACACTTGGAGCAGATTCTTGGAATTCAATTTTAGTTGTTGCAACTGATGGTTCAGCTGTAGCAAATAATACACCATTAGCAAATAAACTGAAGTTATACATTCTGATAACATTTAAGAAATATTGCATTGTTCTGTTGTTTGGATTATAGAAATTTTCCATAAACATATCTTGAGTTTTAATTCTGAACCAAGATCTATCGAAAATACCACCAACAAGAGCAGAACCATCAAATACTTTAACGCCATCATCATCATAAACATCAAAGTTATCAACTGTAATTACTCTTCCAAGTAAATCAGCATATTCAATATTGAAAGCACCAGCTAATTGTTGTACATCTAATTTAGCACGTACATCATTTCTAACTACGATAACAATATCTTCTGGATTACACCATGTTGTAATAGGTCTACCTGATCCATCATTTTTAGTCCAAGCATTATATGCTGTAGATGGTAATTGGAAATTTAAGAATAATTCTCTAGCTTTTTCTGTGAAAGCTTTAGCTGTATCTTCTGATGAAACAGCTGTAACTGTTTGGATAACAGCTTTATTATCTTTGTAAGCACCAGCCATAATATTCTTTGTAAACTTAAACATATCAATGTATGCACCATTGTATAATGAGTTAGATAAAGAAGTAATAAATTCTTCTAGATTTCCCCAACTAGTCATTGCTTTACGTAATTGAGTTCTTGAAACAGTTACAGCATATTGTAGATCTGCATTAACTGTTTGATATTGGATTTTAACATCAGCTTCATATTTTACTAGTAAACCAGCAAAATCATTAACATTAAAACCACGAGCTTTAGCAGGATTAACATATCCTTCTTCACCAGCATATCCTAAAGGAATTCTATCACCATCTAATACACGTAATGGATTATTAAATGTTTTAGCTTCAAATTGTTGATAAACTAATTTATTAACTAATACATTACAAAATTCATTATATACTACAGGATAGTTAAGAATTGCTTCGGCAAATGCTGATATATCAGTAGAATCATCAATAACAGGAACATATTCATGATAGATGTCTGATGATATTTCTCTGATTGCATTTAAACTTTGCTTTAATGAATTGTTATTCATATATCTTTTCTTCCCTTCTAAAAATTTTAATGTTTGAAATTACCATGACTATCAAACACTTCTGAAAAATCGAATGATTTCTTTTTAGTTGATTCTTCTTGCTTTTCTGGTTCACTTTTACCCATTGGAACTTGTTGTAATAATGAACCATTAGCTAAAACTAACTTTTCGTTTGTATCTTTTAAACGTGCAATTTCTTTTTCTTGTTCAGACATTTTATTTACAACTTCTTTATTGTTTGTATATAAAATACCTAAATCATCAGCAATGAGTGCTGAACTCTCTTCACCTAACTTTTCTTTAATACTTTCTGTTAGTTTAGTTAAATCTTCTTCTTTCATGGATATCATTCCTCCTTTAATATAATATATATTTATTTATTTTGTCAAGATTCTACGTTTTCGTAATTTATCAGCATATAGAACCCATGGAAATTTTTTATAACTTCTTCTTTCTGGTGGTGTAGGTGATGGTGAACCATCATATATCCATTGTGTTAATCGGATATTATCAATTCCCATAAAAACAGTTGGATCTAAATAATCACTTTTTGTATAAGAAAAATGCCAAGACCAGTTGAATCTAGATATATCTTGCATTTCAATATGTAAATGTACACCTGTAGCTTCACCTGTATCACCTTCATATCCTACTAATTGACCTACTATAACAGGATCATTTATATTTAAATCTGTTGGATATTGCATATGTAAAAATCTAGTTGCATAACCATATGTAGATGATGATGGATTATTATCGGCAATAATAATATAATTACCAGCTGTAGTAGTGTATCCTTTATCATTTACTACACCAGATAACATTGAATAGATAGGTTCATTATTTCCACCCTGTGTACGAATATCTAAACCCCTATGTATTTGAATTTTACCTGTTACTGGATTAGTTCTTACTGTCCACCATTTAGATGTTACTGTAAATACAATATTTAAAAAAGGAGCAATATTCCTTACATTTTGAACAGCCATTATTTATCTTCCTTTTTCTTATTTTCTAAAATAGCCACACGATCATTTAATTGCTGCAAATTCATTTTTATTTCAATTAGTGTATCATTTACTTTTCTTAATATTTCATTATTATTTTGGAATAATAAATTACTTTCTTTTTTATCTACAAATATAAAATAGATAAAAGCTACAAAACAAGCCACTGCTACACCATTATCAACAACTAATTTTATAATATTTTCCATAATGCCCTTCCTTTCATTAATTAAAGGATTTTATTCACCTGATATCCAGATCTATCTTGAACACATAACCACAGTTGATTAGTTCTTCCCCATATATTACCTTTTTTATCAGCTGTGAATTCCTTTATATTAATTATAGCACCTTTTTTGTATCTTGCATAACCATTGTCTGGATATGTCTTTGTCTTTGCATTACTTGTCAAGTTTTTCCATTCAACTTTATTATGATTATTAACTTCTGGTGTACTTCTTAAATACTTATTATTTATTACAGTATAATCACCCTTTGTCCATTCATAAACATTAGTATATTCAAGTGAATGAATAAAACCATCTAATTTATGATCTACTTTTGACTTTAAATAATATTTATATGGTGGTTTTACTTTTCTTGTTTTAAACTTCATATTTGCACCTGATTCAGATATCAAGATTGTTAAATCTGGATAAACATGTTCAACTATAGCAACATGTCCCATTCCATCTTTTTTATCATGAATTTTTCCTGAACTATAGCATAAAACATCTCCAGATGATGGAAATGTTCTTTTTTCAAATTTAGAATCAGTGTACCAATTTTCAGCATTACTTCTTGGAATATTTTTTATCATTTCTTCATATGGTATTCCAAGTTCCATTAATCTACCCCAAGAATACCAAGTACATTGATCCACTAGATGTGGATAATCAAAATTTAATTTACTATAATAATATTTATTATCTTTTTTAGGAGCTGTTAATCTTTCTTTAAATTCCATAATATCACCTATTTCTATTATTGATATGTAGATAGTAAAAACATAAAAATCCTACTACTAATATTAATGTTACTAATATAATAGTATCATATATTGTCATCATATTTATTCACCCTTTCCTATTTGTAATATACACATTAATACAATTCCTAAGAATAAACCTATAAATAAACCTATTATAAATTTTAACATTTTATCACGTAACCTTTCTTTATTAATTCATATAATATATCTAGTTCATAAATAATCGTTCCAGATGTTGATTCAATAATAACATCATACATATTAAATAAATCATCTGATAAACAATATACTGATATCTCTGAATCATCATTTAACTTTTTATAATAATATTTTCTAGTTGGATCTAAATAAAAACCATATGTTCTTAATACAACAAAATTTTTGTATCTATTCCACTTTAGCATATTATTCACCTTCTAAAATATCTATAACTTCTTTAGCACATTTACTATTACGTAATTTTAATACTTCTATTGCTTTATCTATTCTATTAGCATAATCAGTTAATTCTTCTATACTTGCTTTAAAACCTTCATCTTTTGTTTTAATGATATTATTTAATCTTTCTATTTCTTCAATTAACTCTTGTTCTTCATCTAATACAACATATACACTTTGATATTTGTTATCACTTTTTGCTATTTCATATTGTGCAT
>Ga0326513_10002288_pt1 | contig 14191 bp, 12 predicted proteins | sample 2_2465_0518_D_FD_203654 | JGI IMG/M metagenome (GOLD analysis project Ga0326513, IMG submission 203654) | Bovine rumen microbial communities from UC Davis, California, United States - 2_2465_0518 | ecosystem: Host-associated > Mammals > Digestive system > Stomach > Rumen | place: USA...
CTGCGTACCCGTTCGAGTCGGGCCGCCGGCACCATTTTTTAGGAGCTTTCAGAGTTCAGGTCTCTGAAAGCTTCTGCTTTTTTACCTTCACAAATATCCTTCGACACATCTACTCCTTTCGATGATGGATCGCTCAGATATAATCAGCATTTTGCAGGTGCATTTTTTTTCGTCTGCCTTTGCCATGCCTAAAAAAGCAACTATTGTGTAAATTGAAAAATTCTCCTTACAATAGTTGCTTTCCTTGGCTCCAAAGGCTTTAACTTAATGACATTGCTCATAGGGGGAGCATATCAGACGGTACTGATTCCGGGCTTTTTTACTTTATACGCCAATCAGATTCTCTGTGATCTGATCGAAGAAACCCTGGCTCCATACAGCAAGCTTGTTTGGATCCTTGATAAACGGCAGGACATCCTGCTTGGCTTGATCATAGTCAATCGTTGCAAAACGGGTGCAGAGCAGGTTTTTCAGTTGGACAATATCCAGCGGGGGTTCCGTTTCCAGGAAACCGGATTGTCGGAGTCTGGCCTCCAGATGCTTAAGATTGACAGGAGTGTTCATGGAGAGATAGAACACATAGTCATAGAGATCGCGGCCTTTGATGCGATTCTTCCAGGCGCGACAGAGAACGGCATGCGTCTTCCCGGCAAACAGGGAAGGCTGATCGTACAGGCAAATCTCATAGGGGCTGGGCAGCAGCCGGTACTTATGCTCAAAGCCAGCAAAAGGTGGCGGATTGGTATCGATCTCAAACTTGATTCTGATCAACTCGCTCGACGCGATGGATCGTGCAAGCCGATCATCCGCATAGAACAGCAGGATATGTTCCTTTGTTTTTCCTTTCAAAAAAGCGGATTGAACAGCGGAGTCCACCGTCTTATCCCTCTCTTCCGCCTTGAAGTTGAGCCCGTAGGAACGAATCTCTTTTTCCAACAACGGCAGATACTCGCCGAGATCAAAGCTCTCCGGCACCATCAGGGAAAAGTCCAGATCTTCGGAAAAACGATCCAGGCCATAGAAGATCCGCAGCGCTGTCCCTCCATAGAAGGCTGCATGCTTGAAGAATCCCGCGCGACTCAGCCCGCACAGTACGATCTCCTGAATGATCTCCTTGATCGCGTTTTTCTTGTCGGTCGAAGTCTGCGGCTCATAGGATCGCATCATCTGTTCAAGTACCTGTTGCATGTCGGATCTCCTTTTTGATCCAGGATCGAAGCAGCTTATGATTCTTCGTCTGGTACAACGAGGCAAGTTGCTCCATTTCCGTAAAGTCGAGTCCCAGAAATGCCTGTCGGTCAATTCGAAGGTTTTCAAACAACAGCTGTTCCAGCTCCGCACGATTTGCGCAGGGTGAGAGCTTATACAGCTCATCACAGAGCGCCTTTTCGGGCGTGGCCAGGCGATAGCTGTATCCGTTTTCGATCAGCGGCTGGACGCCGTAGGGAAAGGCCTCCTCCGGAATGTCACGATAACTGAAAACGCCAAACGGAGTTTCAAACTGTTTGGCACGCTTCTTATCAAAGCTTGCGGAAGTATATTGATGGACCGCCTCCGGGATCAGCCCATGATGGGCAAGAGCGTATTCAAAAGATAGATAGGACGGACCGTAGATGCTCGCTGCGAGAAGGTGTCCCGGCGTATGGGGATCGGTCTCATACAACCCACGCACGACACGAGTCAACGCGCCGCTCTTCACCATCCGCTCAATTTTCTTCGCAGGGCTGGCATAGTTCTTTAGTTCGTCCATAAGGACAAGATGAGTTTTTAGCATATTTTCACCACCAATTGCAATAATACTGCAATTATTGGAGAAAATCAAGCGAAATATCCGAGCGGTTTTAATAGTGGATTTGTAGTAATCTTTCTCCCACAACTGCACGTACAACTACTCATACATATTTTGGAGGATTATTTGTATGAGCAGTTGCGTCAAAAGAATCAGAAACAGCTGAATAGATAAAAGCTGAATCTTGTGACAGAATTAAAGCCGTTTCCCATGTATGAGGCTGGGAAACGGCTTGAACAATTCAATCAATCCGCAAACAGCGGCGTGGACAGATAACGGTCGCCGGTATCCGGCAGCAGGGCAACGATGGTCTTGCCCTTGTTTTCCGGGCGCTTTGCCAGCCGGATCGCGGCCCAGACCGCGGCCCCTGAAGAGATACCGACCAGTACGCCCTCTTTCCGTCCGACCAGCTTGCCGGCGGCGAAAGCGTCCTCGTTCTCCACGGCGATAATCTCATCATACACGGCGGTGTTCAGCACGTCCGGGACAAAGCCCGCGCCGATGCCCTGAATTTTATGGGCGCCTGCCGTCCCCTTTGAGAGGACCGGCGAACCTGCGGGCTCTACCGCCACGACCTTTACGGCGGGATTCTGCTCCTTGAGGTATTCGCCCACGCCGGTGATTGTGCCGCCGGTCCCGACGCCCGCAACAAAGATATCCACCTTGCCGGCGGTGTCCGCCCAGATCTCCGGTCCGGTGGTGGCCTTGTGGATGGCGGGATTCGCCGGGTTTACAAATTGGCCGGGGATGAAAGCATTGGGGATCTCTTTTGCCAGCTCATCTGCCTTGGCGATGGCGCCTTTCATGCCCTTGGAACCCTCGGTGAGCACCAGCTCCGCGCCATAGGCCTTCATCAACTGGCGTCGTTCCACGCTCATGGTCTCAGGCATGACGATGATAATGCGGTAGCCGCGGGCCGCGGCGACGGAAGCAAGGCCGATACCGGTGTTGCCGGATGTGGGCTCGATGATTACAGAGCCCGGCTTCAGCAGACCCTTCGCCTCGGCATCGTCGATCATGGCCTTGGCGATGCGGTCCTTGACGGAGCCCGCGGGGTTAAAGTACTCCAGCTTCGCGAGGACCGTGGCTTCCAGCTTCTCTTCTTTTTCGATATTGGTGAGCTCCAGCAGGGGCGTTTTTCCGATCAGCTGATCGGCGGATGTATAAATGTGAGACATGATAATTCCTCCTGATCAAAATATTTGATTTCTTGTGTTGGCGTATCAGGCTGGAATCTACATCGTTTTGTCAGAAGGTACATACGGATCATCTCCCGATCTAAGTTACAAAATAAACCCCTTTGTTCAATCAAAAACCGGAGAGCCCATCAGGCTCTCCGGTTGAAGTCTATGCAGGCTCATAGAGGCCTAAATGGGTAAGGCAAAGCACACACGCATCTCACAGCGCATGTCACAACACATCATGTGGTTGAAGCTCAGCTTAGGCATATTGGCCTCCAAAGAATCCAAAGAAATAACCTATTAAGATGATGTGTTTATAGCACACATGAATTCACTTGTCAATACTTTTTTTCTTTCGCAGTGCTTGCCCGTTTTGCCGCACTCTCTTACAGCGCAGATTTTATCTGCATTTACCGAAAACAGAAATGAAGAGATGCATATATATTCTCTGATTGCAGTTCCTGCGTCTGTGGACATCCGTCAATATACGGTGACGATCTCTGTGCCGGAGACGGGGAGAACCCGGATGGCAGCATCCATGCCGGCCGTGGCCTTGCGGGCACAGTCCAGGGCCAGGGAGGGGAGATTGTTTTCCTGACTCAGATGGGCCAGAAAAAAGTGCTTTGTTCCATGCTCGGCAAATCGGGCAATGGCCGCCGAAGCATCGACATTGGAAAGATGCCCGTGATCGGAGAGAATCCGCCGCTTCAGATGAACGGGATAGCGCCCATAGCGCAGCATCTGCTCATCATGGTTGGACTCGATCACAATGCAGTCACAGCCGAAGAGAAGCTCCATCGTGCTCTCCGGAATTACACCGAGATCCGTGAGATATCCCAGACGGCAGTTTGCGGACTCGATGAGGAAACCGACGCTGCCCGGACAGTCGTGGGAAGTCCGGATGGCCGTGACCCGGATGCCGGGAAGGATTTCCACCTTCTCCGTATAGGGCAGAATGAGCGCACGGTCCAGCATCAGCGTATCTCTGGTCGTTCCGCTGGTGTAGATCGGCGCGGAAATCCGTTTCATACAGACCTCCAGACCTTTTACATGGTCGGAATGGGAATGGCTGATCAGCACGGCATCAATGTCGTCCCAGCCGTAACCGTTTGCGCCCAGCGCGGCGGAGAGCGCTTTGGCCGTGACACCGAGATCGATCAGAATACGATGCCCATCGAGATCCACAAGCATGCAGTTGCCTGTCGAACCGCTGGCGATCGGCAGAAGTAGAAGCATAAGAGGTTCCTCACTTATCCGAAGCTTTGATTCAGGGCATTCTACCATGAAACCGTACAGAGGGCAACAGCGGAGCCGTAATCCGATCAGCCGGATTCAGGATACTCCGGAGGGAAGAGGCAGACGGAAAGCTCTTAAGCGGATACCGGAATTGAAAAGAGGCATGTTATGTTGTATAATCAATCGACATAAGGCGGGAATCTGTCGAGGAAACCGCTTGAGCATGGAAAAACCGGGATAAAACGCGAAAAGGATGGAAAACACGAGGACTGCGGAGAAAGAAGCAGAGATCGTGAGTACGAAAACGGTATGAAGAATCAGAATACTCCGAATACAGGGATAGAATCGAAGAAAACCGCATCCGCCGGCAAGCGCCGCCGGATGTCTCTGGCGGTTCAGGTCAATCTCCTGATCGTTGCCATTACGCTCGGCATCTCCCTGCTGCTGGTAGCGATCAGCGCTGCGGACTATCGCAGGGCGATCCTGGATCCGTTTACAATCAAACTGTCGGAATACGAAGTGAAAGAGGAAGACTTTGCGCCTTATCTGTCCTACTTCGCCGAGCTTTTCAGCACGGAAGAAATGCAGGCGGCACGGGACTCTTACGATACACAGGACGATTATTTCCTGGACTGGATAAATGAGACACCCTCCTTTACGAATGATGATCCCTTGTATGGCAGAGAGAGCCTCTTCTTTGACATCATCGCCTATGATCTGTCGGTCAAAGATACCATGGAGGCCATCGATCTGGATACTGTCGGTGCCGAAGTGCTGAAGGACGGAAGAGTATACCGGGTATCCTACGATGAGAAGGGCGGCAGCGACAGCGACTGGCTTTACAATTTCGGACTCGAAGAAAGCTTTTTCGAACTGCCGCCGACAGCTTTTTTGACTCCTTGTATGGTAACGACTCCCACGGACTATGAGCTTCTGCGCTGTTTGGTTTTTGACCTGGGCAGTGCGGAGGGCCGGCTCTGGCTGGGATATGACATGACAGAGGCGGTGAAGGAATACCGCGGGTTTGTGACACGGGGCATTCTGTATGTCCTTTCCCTGACGGCAGCGGCGTCCATTGTCTGCATCTGCCTGCTGCGACGCTATATCACAAAGCCGATCGCCGCGCTTTCGCAGGCGGCGATGGAGTTTGCGCCGGAGGAAGACGGAACCCTGTCCGCAGACCGAATCAGCCGGGTTGAGATTCCGGTGCGAAATGAGCTGGGTGATCTCAGCCGGGAAATTCGATCCATGCAGACCAGAATCGTGGAAAACACCGAGAACCTCAGAACGCTGACATCGGAAAAAGAACGGATCAAAACCGAATTGAACATGGCGACCCAGATACAGAACAGCATGCTGCCCAACATTTTCCCGCCCTTCCCGGAGAGGAAAGAATTCGATCTCTACGCGACCATGAGACCGGCCAGAGAAGTCGGCGGTGATTTCTACGACTTCTTCATGATCGATGAGGATCATCTGGCATTGGTGATGGCGGATGTGAGCGGGAAAGGCGTGCCGGGGGCACTGTTCATGATGGTGTCCAAAGTGATCCTGAAAAACAACGCCATGCTCGGCAAGTCGGTTGGCGAGATCCTTGCGATGACGAATGATCTGATCTGCGCAAACAATCGGATGGAGATGTTTGTGACGGTCTGGATGGGAATCCTGGAGATCAGCACGGGAAAGATCAGGGCGGCGAATGCCGGGCATGAGTATCCGGCGGTTATGCAGGACGGATGTTTCCGGCTGTGCAGGGACCGACACAGTTTCGTGATCGGAGGGCTGGCCAACGTAAGCTATCGGGAGTATGAACTGCAGCTGGAGAAAGGGGATAAGCTCTTCCTGTACACGGACGGTGTTACGGAAGCGACCGACGAAAAGGGAGAGCTGTTCGGTACCGAAAGGATGCTTGAAGCGCTGAACGCCCACGCCGACGCCTCCCCCAGAGAGATCCTTACCGGGGTGAAAGACGCGGTGGATGCCTTCGTCGGAGAGGCGGAACAGTTTGATGACATGACCATGCTGTGCCTCAAGTATAAGGGCCCCGAAACGGCTCTGTAAGAATCAATGCCGCGTGGAGAGCGGCATTGATTCTTACAGATTGGCCCTTGCGCTGAGTGTCCATTTCACATATAATAAGCACAATATGCGCGGAATCGAATGACAGAGAGTGATTATCATAGTATGAATTTTATTTCTTTTCAATTTGCTGCCTTCCTTGTCATTACAGCATGCGTCTACTATGCTTTTCCCAAAAAGAAATACCAATGGATTGTCCTGCTGACAGCAAGCTGGGTTTTCTATCTTGCGGCCGGCGTACGATATGCGTTCTATCTCCTGTTTACGTCTCTGACAAGCTATTTTGCCGCTCTGTGGATTGACCGGACACTGGCGGAATCAAAAGCGCGGCTGAAAGCGAACAAAGAGACCTGGGACAGAGAACAAAAGAAGGCGCAGAAAGAGATCACGGGCAGGAAAACGCATCGGATGCTGGCCCTGGTCCTTGTGCTGAATTTCGGTGTTCTGTTCTTCCTGAAATATGTCCCGACGTTTTTGACTGCAGCCGGAAATCTGTTCGGGTTTTCTGACCTGACCCTCAGAATCGTCCTGCCGCTGGGGATCTCGTTCTACACCTTCCAGGCAATGGGCTATGTCATTGATGTCTGCCGCGGAGATATCCGGGCAGAACGGAATTTCGGAAAGTATACGCTCTTCGTCAGTTTCTTTCCTCAGCTCCTGCAGGGGCCGATCAGCCGGTATGACCAGCTGGCGAGTCAGCTTCTGGAAGAGCACCATGCCGACTTTACCCGCATCAAATATGGCCTGGAGCTCGCGCTGTGGGGCCTGTTCAAAAAGCTGGTGATTGCGGATCACGCTGCCGCGGCGATCCGGACGGTTACGGAGGCCCCGGAAGCGTTCTCCGGGACGACCCTGGGCTTTACGGTGCTGCTTTATGCGCTGCAGGTTTATGCGGACTTTTCCGGCGGAATTGATATAGCCCGCGCCGTTGCGCAGGTCCTCGGAATTGACATGATCCAGAACTTCCGCCAGCCGTATTTCGCCACAACACTGACGGATTATTGGAACCGCTGGCATATCAGCCTCGGCGCGTGGATGAAGAACTATATCTTCTATCCCATTGCGCTTTCCAAGACGGCGAACCGCTTTACAAAAGCGGTTAAGAACAGCCGCTTCGGCGGCACAAAAGCGGGCGCCCATATCGCGGTGGTCCTGCCCGGTACGGTTGCTTCGCTGATCGTTTTTCTGATCGTGGGTATCTGGCATGGCGCAGGGTGGCGGTATATCCTGTACGGCTTATGGAACGGCGGCGTGATCATGCTTTCGATTCTTCTCAAGCCATGCTTTGAGCAGGTCAACCGCCTCTGCCGGATCAACACGTCGGCGCTTCCCCATCGCTGTTTTCAGAGTCTTCGTACTTTTTTCCTGGTTTGCATCGGAAACATTACCGACCTCGCCCGGGGCGGCAGAGAGTGTTTCGTGTGGGTTCGACGGATCTTCCGGGAACAGGACCTTGTCGCGGGATGGTATGAGATTCAGAACGGGATCGGCCTTTCATCCCGCGAGTACCTGCTGCTTCTGCTCTCCGGCCTGCTGCTCTTTGCGGTCGGCTTTATCCATGAACGGAATCCGCAGACTTCGATCAGGGTAATGCTGGACCAAAAGCCTTTTGCTGTCCGCTGGCTGGTGATCTTCCTTGCGGCGGCGGCCGTCCTTGTTTTCGGCGCCTACGGCCCCGGATATACCGCAGCAGAGTTTGCATACGTGCAGTTTTAGGAGAGAGATTATGACACGTCGAAGAGCTGTGAAGATTCTTTCTCTGGTGTTGGCCCTCGTCCTGGTTTTCGGTTTTGCACAGATGTATTTCTGGCGCTGCAATTCCCATAACGAACTGAGACTGTATGGCTTCCGAATGGAACAAAAAGACAGCCTGGATGTCGTGCTCCTGGGGGCCAGTGATATTTATGCCTATTCCGCGCCGCTTGCCTATTCACTTCAGGGCTTTACCAGTTATCCCTATGTGGTGTCGGCCTGTTCCGTCTGCTTCTGGAAAGTGATGCTGGAAGATATTCTCGCCCATCAGAACCCGAAGCTGATTGTCGTGGAAACAAACGGCGCCTGTTATGATACGCAGAGGGAGCTGCATAACAACGGCGCGCTGCACTATATCATGGACAGCATGCCCTTCCGCCTGAAACTGCAGATGATCCGGCCGCTTCTGACAGAAGAGAACGACAGCGCGGCGGCCTTCCTGTTTCCGGGATTGAAGTATCATTCCAACTGGAACGATCCGGAGGATATGAAATCCAATTTTTTGAATGTCCGTATGCTGCAGAGACAGGGGCATGCCATCCTGCGCGGCACGTATACCTCGCGCTATGCAATCGGGCTGCAGTCAGAATCCCGCAATATAGAAAATGACAGGGCGGAACAACCGCTGGACGCGGAAGCGGAGCAGGCATTGAGAGAATTCCTTGATTTCTGCCGTGAAAAAGATCTGCCGGTTCTGTTTACCTGTTTTCCGCATCAGATTACCACAGAGGATGATGAGGTCTATCAGAATTTCAAGATGACCAACACCATCGGGAAGATCGTAGACGAGTACGGATTCCCTTTCCTGAACATGGAAACGCTGTCCGATGAAATCGGAATTGACCCGGAGCATGACTACTATAACAGAACACACCTCAATCTCTACGGACAGCAGAAACTCACGGAGTATCTGGCGCGTTACATTCGAGAAGAGCTCGGCCTTGTCCCGTGGGAACAGGATGCGGAACAAACGCGGGCCTGGGAAGAATCGTCAGACTACTATACCCGTTACTGCCGCTACATCGAAGAAGCTCCCACAGACTCGGAGGCGCTGTTCTCAGAGACTTATGATCTTATGAGGGAACTCAGGAAGATGAAAGAGCCATAAGACAGCCGGGCAGACACGAAATGGGCTCGGAATGCCGGAGAATACCGAAAGAAAGAACAGGATGACAGCTTATGTATTCTTGTGTGTTAGATCGCTTTACGCATGTTCCGCCGGAACGTGTATTGTATAAAGATGAGTTCAGCAGCCTCACATGGGGAGCGTTCCAAGCGTCTTCGGATGCGATTGGGACATATCTTGCCGGTCTGATCGGACCTGTAGCTCCCGTGGCGGTCATGACCGGGCGGCATGTCTGGACACCGGCCTGCTTCCTGGGTGTTGTCAAGGCCGGCTGCTTTTATGCGCCGATGGACGGAGATCTGCCCAAAGCAAGACTTGACCAGATGCTCGGAGTCGTTCAGGCAGCGGTGATGCTGGTTGACCGGGCTCACTTGAAAACCGCGAAGGAACTGGATTTTCACGGTGAGATTGTTGTGATGGAGGACATTCTCCAAACACCTGTCGATCCGGAACTGCTTTTCTCCCGGAAATCTGCGATGACGGCCACATCCCCGCTGTATGTGATCTTCACCTCCGGCTCTTCCGGAATCCCCAAGGGCGTTATTACCTCTCATGAGTCCTTGATCTGCTACATCGACGCGGTGATCAAAGTGCTGCACATCGATGAATCGGATGTTTTGGGAAGTCAGTCTCCTCTGGATTATATTGCCGCGATTCGGGACATTTATATTCCGCTGTTTACAGGCGCCTCGACCTATATTATCCCCAAAAACGAATTTGCCATCCCCGGACAACTCTTTGAAACGCTGAACAGGGAACGGGTCTCGACGATCTGCTGGAGCGTCGCGGGGGTGGAGCTCCCGGCCAAACTTGGAGCATTCGAGCTGGGCAAGCCGCAGTATCTGAAAAAGCTTTGCTTCTCCGGTTCTGTCATACACTGCAAGTATCTGAAAATCTGGCAGGAGAATCTTCCCGATGTGATGTATGTCAATCAGTATGGGCCTACGGAAGCCACCGCGTCCTGCACCTACTATATCGTGGATCATCCGGTATCGGAGGACACGGTTCTCCCGATCGGCGTTCCTTATGAGAATTACCGCATCCTTCTGCTCAATGAGGATGACACGGCAACACCTCCCGGTGAGATTGGGGAGATCTGCGTCAGCGGACCGATTCTGGCACTGGGATATTACGGGAACCGGGCATATACCGAAAAGGCATTCCTTCAGAATCCGCTGAATCCTTATTACCGGGAACTGATCTATAAAACCGGTGATCTGGGACGATTTGACGAAAAAGGACTTCTTGAGTTCCATGGAAGAAAAGACCGACAGATCAAGCATATGGGACATAGAATCGAACTGAGCGAAATTGAGGAAACAGCTGGCAGAATAGACGGCGTTCAGGACTGCTGTGCTCTGTATGACAGGGACCGGGAGCTCTTGTATCTGTTCTATACGGGGACAGCCTCTTCAAAAGAGATTGTGCTGTATTTTCGTCAGAATATGCCCTCCTACATGGCACCCAGAAAGACGGTCAGGCTTGATGAATTGCCGCGGCTGCCGAACGGGAAAACAGATATGCAGACGTTAAAACAATATTTTCATTCATAAGGAGAAACACAATGGAAGAATTAATGGAAATCCTGGAGAATCTGAGACCGGATGTTGATTTCGAGAAGGAAACTGCACTTGTAACCGACGGCATCCTCGAATCTTTTGATATTGTGGCATTGGTGGGGGAACTCGATGAGGCATTTGATATTGAAATCAAACCAAACCATCTGATTCCGGAGAATTTTAATTCGGTCAATGCAATCTGGGCTCTGGTAGAAAAGCTCCGGGATGAATGGTGATGGATTCGATCGGATTACATGAGTGCCTGAGGACACTTGATACGCCATCTTACTTGTTTGACCTCGATCTGTTTTCCGAGCGGGTCAAACTGGTGCGGTCCTATTTCGGCCCGCAGACTTCACTTTGTTTTTCGATCAAGGCAAATCCGTTTCTTGTGGGGTTCTTGCCGGATGAAATCGATAAGCTGGAGGTCTGCAGTCCCGGCGAACTGACGATCTGTGAAAAAACCGGGGTCCCGATGGAAAAAGTCATCTTCTCCGGTGTTCATAAATCCATACGGGATATTGAACGCGCGGCAGAGGACGGCGTAGGCCTGTTTACTGCCGAGAGCCGACTGCATCTGGACATGCTCAACACGGTCGGTCTGAAACAAGGACGGGCTCTTCCGACTCTGATCCGGGTAACGGATGTAAAGGGCGGAAGTCAGTTCGGCGTGGATGAAGCGGAATTATTCCGTGCCTTGTCGGAGAGAGAAGCATATCCGGGGGTTCAGATTGTCGGTCTTCATTATTTTACCGGTACCCAGAAACGGAAAGGGAAAAAGATTGTTGAAGAACTGGACTATCTCACAGAGCTGGTTCGGAGACTTCGGGATGAACTTCACTTTGAAACCGGCCGGGTTGAATATGGGACCGGACTGGCAGTAGATTATTTCAGCGATGATGCGGACAACGCCGAAGAGCTCCGCCTTTCGGAAATATCCGATCGGATTCGGACGTTCGCCGGGGAAATGAACCTTACGGTGGAGATGGGAAGGTTTTTTTCCGCCCCATGCGGGTATTATTTCACGAGCGTTGTGGACACGAAAACAAACTGCGGCATCGATTACGCAATCGCAGATGGCGGCATGAATCACCTGAAATATGACGGACAGCTGCAGGGAATGCAGATTCCGGAGATCATCCATATAAAACCGAACGAGGCATCGAAACCCGGTACAGATGCGAAAAAATGGACGATCTGCGGCAGCCTCTGCACCACAGGAGACATTTTGGCAAGAAATGTTGAACTGCGCAATCTGGAAGTCGGAGATGTTCTGGCTTTTGGCAGAACGGGAGCCTATTCTGTCACGGAGGGAATCGCGCTGTTCCTCAGCCGCGAGATTCCTGCGGCTGCGGTCTGCTCGAAGAAAGACGGGCTGAAGCTTGTGAGAGCTGAACTCCCGACAGATCAATTCAACACGGTGACCTGCCGGGAATGAGATGCCTTACACATACACACGGTTAAATGGTATACACAGCGTGGCGTGAGCCATAAAAAATAGAATCAGAGCAGTACCCCTCCCACGGCGGAAAGGTGCTGCTCTGATTCTGTTTCGGAAAGTAAAGCCAGAACGGATCAGGTGTTGATCTCCAGCATCTGCTCCAGAAGCCCGTCGTCCTCAAAAACCATGAAGTCGCGTACACCGAGGCTGACCGTCTGGCCGTCCCGGAGCGTCTGGTGGTCATAACCGTTGGTGATGACGCGCACCAGGGTATCGCCCACACGCACACGGCAGTCGTCCACATCACCGAGATAATACTGGGTCTCCAAAACACCCTGCAGGACGCCGTTTTCCGTAAAGAAGAGATTCTCCGGCCGGATCGCCACATCGACCTTTCCCGTCCGGGGACCGGCGTAGGGAATGCTCTGGCTGCCCATGGCAGGGAAGACGATTCGACCGTCCTTTGCTTCGCCTTTGAAGAAGTCCACCTTGCCCAGAAAATCCGCGACAAACTGATTGACGGGACTGTTGTAGATCTCCTGCGGCGTGCCGCACTGCTGAATCTCGCCGCGGTTGATGAGGAAGATCCGGTCGCTCATGGTCATGGCCTCGGTCTGGTCATGGGTCACATAGACCACGGTGATGCCCAGCTTGCGCTGGATTTCCTTGATCTCAAAGCGCATGGACTCCCGCAGCTTGGCGTCGAGGTTGCTCAGCGGCTCGTCCAGCAGCAGAAGCTTCGGCTCCGCCACCAGGGCGCGGGCCAGGGCGACGCGCTGCTGCTGGCCGCCGGAGAGCTGGCTGGGGAAGCGCTCGGCGTACCGGCTCAGATGCACAATGCCGAGAACGCGCTCCACGCTGGCTTTGATCTCGGCCTTGGGCACATGCCGGATGGTCAGGGGATAGGCCACGTTGTCGAACACATTCATATGCGGCCAGACGGCGTAGCTCTGGAAAACCATGCCGATGCCGCGCTTTTCGGGCGGAACAAAGGTTTTGCCGCCCGAGACCAGAGTCCCGTCGATGAATACCTCACCTGCGGTGGGCTTTTCAAAGCCCGCGATGATGCGGAGCATGGTGGTTTTTCCGCAGCCGGACGGCCCGAGAAGCGTGATGAATTCGCCGTCACGGAAGGTCGCGCTGAACTCCCGGAGCACCACGTTGTCTCCAAATGCTTTGGTGACGTTCTGAATGTTCACAGTTGCCATCGGTCTTGCCCCTTTCAGATGGAGAACTCGCCCTTCGTCAGGCGGTGGAGAATGAAGTTGATGAGCATGACGATCAGCAGGATGCCGAAGGCCATCGCACAGCTCATCGGCTGGCTGGTAAAGGTCCAGTACTCATAGAGCTGGAAGCCGATGGTTTTGGTCGTGCTGGAGTAGAGCAGGGTCGTCATGGAGAGCTCATAGAAGCTGGGAATGAAGATCAGGAACCAGCCCGCCGCAATCGACGGGAAGATCAGCGGTCCCGTGATCCGAAGCATCGTACGGCTCCAGCTTGCGCCGGAGACCTGGCTGCTCTCCTCGAGAGAGACATGAATCTGGCTCATGGCGGAGACCACGGTGCGCATGCCCATCATCAGGTACTTGATCAGATAGGCGATGATCATGATATAGGCGGTGTTGTAGATGTTGATGCCGAAGTTCCCCTTCATGGTCATGATAAGTCCCAGGGCGATAACCACCGAGGGCGTACCGGAACCCAGCGTAATGAGGAAATCCGGAATCTTGCGCCCGCGGATGTGCGTACGCTGCAGCAGATAGCTCATGGTGCAGGCGATGACGATGCCGACGGTGGCGGCGACGGAAGCGAAAATCAGAGAGTTCTTCAGACTGTTCAGGGTTTCCACCCGGCCGAAGACGGTCTTCCAGTTGTTAAGCGTGAAGTTGCCGGCCTGCAGCGCGCTCTTGCCGACGTCGATCTTGAACGAAGTGAGCAGAATCGTGGCGAAGGGGATCAGAATGACGATCACCGCGAAGAGCGAGACCAGCACGGTGAGCGGAACCCTCCAGCGGCGCAGCTCCACCA
>Ga0326513_10002290_pt1 | contig 14182 bp, 8 predicted proteins | sample 2_2465_0518_D_FD_203654 | JGI IMG/M metagenome (GOLD analysis project Ga0326513, IMG submission 203654) | Bovine rumen microbial communities from UC Davis, California, United States - 2_2465_0518 | ecosystem: Host-associated > Mammals > Digestive system > Stomach > Rumen | place: USA: California...
CTGAGAAGGAACCTGAAGAGCCTAAAAAGAAGGAAGAAGCTGAGAAGGAACCTGAAGAGCCTAAAAAGAAGGAAGAAGCTGAGAAGGAACCTGAAGAGCTTAAAAAGAAGGAAGAAGAACTTCAGCATGCAGAGGAAGATTCTATGAATAATAAAAAAGATCCTAAAGCTATATGGGACAGTTTTAATGAGGATCAAAAAAATGCTGTTGGAACTATTATAGCTTTAATAAATGCTGATGAAGATTCCATTAAAGAACTTTATGAAGAAATGGAAGATGAAAAAGTAACAGATGATAAATCTAAAGAAAACATTAAACATGATGATACATCCGATGATTCTAAATCGATAAAATCTATTTGGTCAACACTTAATGATGATCAAAAAAAACTAGCAGTTTTATTAATAGCCGATGTTACTAATAGATTACAAAATAACGAAGAAGATGTTAAACATTCCGATAATTTTGAAGGAGGAAACAAAATGACTAGAAATTTGTTTGAAAACAACGGTAAAGTAGAGGAAGATCAGGTTCTTTCTCATGATGACATGGTTGCAGTTCTCGATGACATGAAGAGAGGTATTAGTCTTAAGTCTTCTTGCTTGCAGCATGGAATCACTAATATTGATGTAATGTTCCCTGATGAGCAGGCAGTTACAAATCAGCCTATAATGGTTGAGAGAGATCGTAACTGGGTTGATGTAGTACTTAATGGCGTAACCAAGAATGCATTTGGACGTATTAAGTGCATCTATGCTGATATTACTGCTGATGAAGCTAGAGCAAAGGGCTTTCTTGGTGGATCTCAGTATAAGGATGAGAATGGAAAACTTCGTAGAGATTCTAAGGGTAACTTTGTAGATGCTGATGGAAATCGTGTTTACAAAGAGGATGAAGTTATCGCTCTTAGTAAGAGATCTGTATCTCCTACAACCGTTTATAAGAAGCAGAGACTTGATCGTAACGACATAATCGATATTACTGATTTCGATGTAGTTGTATGGCTCAAGGGTGAGATGAAAGCTATGCTTAATGAGGAAGTTGCTCGTGCAATTCTTGTAGGTGATGGACGTTCAGCATCAGCATCTGATAAGATTGATGAGAACTGCATTAAGCCTATTTGGACTGATGAGGACTTCTATACAATTAAGGCTAGAGTAACCAAGCAGGCAACTGATACTGATGATACGATTGCTGATAAGCTTATTGATGCTGCAGTACTTGCTAAGAAGCATTATAAGGGATCTGGAGCTACTATAATGTTTGCTAATGAGGATTATCTTACTAGAATGCTTCTTCTTAAGGATACTATGGGTCATAGACTTTATAATACTGAGGCAGAGCTTGCATCAGCAATGCGCGTAACAAGAATTGTCTCTGTTCCTGTATTTGAGGGACTTACTAGAACTGATAGTGATAATAATACTATAAGTCTTGCTGCTATTATTATGAACCTTAAGGATTATAGAGTAGGTACTGATCGTAAGGGTCAGGTTACTATGTTCGATGACTTTGATATCGATGTAAACCAGGAGAAATATCTTATCGAGACTCGTCTTTCTGGTATGACTACTGTTCCTTACTCAGCAATTGCTCTTGAGGTTGTTACTGCTCAGGGTTAATAAAATTTCAAAATGGTGAGGTTTTTCTATGAAATATTATGGTAAAATCGGTTTTATAGTTACTGAGGAAACAAGTCCTGGTGTTTGGAATGAGGTAACTGTAGAAAGAAACTACTATGGAGAAATGAACAAAGTTTCTAGGCGTTGGGAAAAAGGTATCGATCTTAATGATGATATAAAAATTTCTAATGAACTTACAATAGTTACAGATCCATATATTCTAGAAAACCTCACTTATATTAGATATGTTAGTTATATGGGTATTAAATGGAAAATTTCAAATATTACTGTTGAACATCCAAGATTAACATTATCATTAGGAGGTATATATAATGGGTACACGCCTTGAACTTCAAACAAAACTTGAGGAGTTTATGGGTAATAGAAATGTTTATTATCAACCTCCTCAGCAAATAAAAATGCAGTATCCATGCATTATATATACTTTATCAAAAATACAAACAGAATATGCCAATAATAAAATCTATGAACATATGAAATGCTATGAAATAACTATAGTTGATCAAAATAAAGATAGTCAATTACCAGATAAATTTTTGACATATTTACCTTTAACTAGTTTTTCAAGACCTTATCCAGCTGATGGATTATGGCATTTTGTATTTCAAGTTTATTTCTAAATTATTAAGGAGGAAAAATAAATGGCAGACAATTTTCTTATTGATTGGGATAAAACTGGTGAACGTTTTTATGAGAACGGTGTAGACCATGGTATCCTTTTCATTTACGATCCTGTTGGAGTAAAAGTTGGCGAAAAGACTTATAATTATGCACATGGTGTAGCATGGAATGGTCTTACAGCAGTTAACCACTCTCCTGAGGGTGCTGATGCTAATGATACATATGCTGATAATATTAAATATATTTCACTTCGTGCAGCAGAGACTTTCGGATATACTATTGAGGCTCTTTATTCTCCTACAGAATTTGACGAGTGTGATGGTACCATTGAGGCTGTTCCAGGAGTAACTGTTGGACAGCAGAACAGGAAGACTTTCGGATTCTATCATAGATCAAATGTTGGTACTGATACTGAAGGTATGGAGAAGTATCATAAGCATCACTTCATTTTCGGAAGTACTGCAGCTCCTTCTGAGCATAACTATGAGACTGTTAATGATAGTCCCGAACCGGCTTCTCTTAGCTGGGAAGTAGATACCATTCCCGTAAATGTTGGTACTCTTACAATTGGTGGTAAGCAGGTTGAATTTAAGCCTACTGCTAAGGTTACAATTGACGAGTCAAGACTTGATGCTAGTGGAATGACTAAACTTAATGCACTTCTTGCTCTTCTTAGAGGAACCAAGGGTGAAACATCAGATGCAGATGTTCAGGGTGTAATGCCTCTTCCTGCTGATATTATTTCTATGATGGCTGCAGAAGGTTAATAAAAATTAATAAAGTTGTGGGCGGCAACTAAAAAACCGCCCTATATTGTTTTTATCTTGAAAGGAGATATTTATTATGTACAAGACAAGTGTTACTTATGAGGATAGCTTTACTGGAAATCAGGTTACAAGAGATTTATATTTTAATCTTACTAAGGCAGAAATCACTAAACTTCAGCTTAGCTATAAAGATGGATTTGATAAATATGTTAGAGAAGTAATAGATTCAGCAGATCCTGGAAAGATTATGGATCTGTTCGAAATGCTTATTCTTAAAGCATATGGTGTAAGAACAGCAGAAGGAGATTTTCTTAAATCAAAAGAGAGATCTGAGGCATTTGTTACAACAGAGGCTTATTCAGAGCTCTTTATGAGACTTATTCAGAATCAGGAAGAGCAGGAGAAATTCTTCATGGGAGTAATTCCTAAGGATCTCGCTGATCAGGCTTCTGCTGAACTTAAAAAGATAGAAAATGAAAATAATGTTGTTGCTATAGATTCTAAAGCAACACCTACAGTTTAATAAATGTAGGAGGTAATTATGTTAACAATAAAAGTACCTCCTAATGAAATTTTTGATGAAATAAATAGCAAATTTATAACTACAAAAGGTGCAACTCTTCAATTAGAGCATTCGTTAGTATCTGTTTCAAAATGGGAATCAAAATGGCATAAAGTTTTTTTAGATCCTGATACTCACAAGACAATGGAAGAGACTATCGATTATATTAAATGTATGACAATATCTCAAAATGTTGATCCTATGATATATTATACATTATCGCAAGATATTATAAAAAAGATAAATGAATATATCGATGATCCTATGACTGCTACAACTTTTAATGAAGAAAATATTAAGAAGATGAGTATGGGTCAGCCAAAAGCTAATGAAAAAATGTCAAGTGAACTTATATACTATTGGATGGTTGCTGCACAGATACCCTTTGAATGTCAAAAATGGCATTTAAATAGATTACTTACTTTAATTAGGATATGTGGAATAAAGAATCAACCTCCTAAAAAGATGAGTAAAAAAGATCTTAATAGTAAATATAGATCTGCGAATGCAGCAAGAAGAGCAAAATATGGACATTAAGGAGTTATAGCAATGGTAACTATCGCCTGTTCTCCAAAATTTAAAAAAACAAATTCATTTTTTGAAAAAATAAAAGAAACATTTGGAAATGGACTATTAGATAAATATGGAAGAATGGGCGTAGAAGCCCTTGCTGAAGCTACTCCTAAAGATACTGGTAAAACAGCAGCTTCATGGTATTATACCATCGAAAGAAAAAATGACATAATTACAATAACGTGGTCCAATTCAAATTTTAATGATGGTGTGCCTATAGCTGTTATTTTACAGTATGGACATGCTACAAGAAATGGCGGATATGTTCAAGGAATTGATTATATTAATCCTGCCATGAAACCAGTATTTGAAAAGATAGCTAAAGATGCATGGAAGGAGGTTAAATACAATGGCGTATGATGTTGAAGATAAAGTTGTTCAATTAAAATTTGACAACTCAGAATTTGAGCCAAATGTAGAAGCTTCCATAAAAACATTAAGTAAGCTTGAAAATGCATTACAATATAGCAATGGATATAAAGGTCTTGAAAATGCTGATAAAGCAGTTAAAGAATTTAATAATGATATATCTTTAATAACAACAACTCTTGATAAAGTAGGTTCAGGTTTTTCAGCAATGGGAGTTGCTGCTGTAACAGTAATATCTGACATAACAAGAAGAATCGAAAATATGGGTTTAAGTACCCTTAATCAATTATTAATAGCTCCTATTAGAGGTGGTTTTGTAACATATGGAGACCAAATACAGTCTACACAAGTTATAATGAATAACACTGGAGAGACTATTGAGAAAGTTAAAGATAAATTAGGCGATTTGAATGATTATGCTAATAGAACTATTTATAACTTTTCTCAAATGACATATGCTGTTGGAAAATTTGCTGCAGCAGGTGTAAATCTTGATGATGCTACAGAGGCAATAAAAGGTCTTTCTAATGCAGCTGCAATGGTTGGAGCGAATAATGCTCAATTATACTCAGCTTATTATAATTTATCACAGTCAATGCAAATGGGTTATTTGAAACTTATTGACTGGAAATCTATAGCTAACTCTATGATCGGTACTAAGCAAATGAGAAGAGAGTTTGTTAAATCTGCTATAGAAATGGGTAAATTTACTGAAGATAGTGAAATAGCTCAAGAAGCATTTAATAATTTTGAAGATTCGTTAAGAAAAAAGTGGTTAACTACTGACGTAATAGTTCGAACCATGCAGAAGTATAATGACGAAACTAGTGACGTTGGTAAAAATGCTATTGCCGCAGCTTCGGAATTAAAGTCATTTAGTCAGATGATGGACGTTGTTATGCAAACTACTAGATCATCATGGGCTGAAACTTGGACCACTATAATAGGCGATTTAGCAGGATCAAAAACTGTATGGACTAATATTGGTAATAGAATCAATGCTATAATGAATGCTATAAATGATACTAGAAATGCATTCTTTAAAGCTTGGAATAAAGATGGACGAGGAACACAAGAACTTCTTACATCAATATGCAATTCATTAGATAATTTAAGAGTCATATTAGATGCTGTATATAGTGTATCTACTAAAGTATTTAATTTCTCTGCCGATAAATTATATAAAGTAACTGTCGAAATTAAAGAATTAACAGAGTCATTCAAATTATCTGAATCTGCAACTTATGGTTTTGCTAAAGCTCTATATCAAATTTTAAAGCCATTTCAATTAATATTATCAACAATAAGTGTTATAGTATCGGTTCTTATAAGTTTTGTAAAAATTATAGCTTATTCTATTCAAGCAATATTTATTGCTATATCAGTTTTAGATCAATTACCGGATGTACTATCAGCTATTTTTGGTGATGGGTATGAAAATAAGATATTAGTTGTTGCTAATATATTTAATAATATAAGAAAAATATTGGGTACTATATTAGAATTAATAGTACAAGTTACTTTGGCAACATTACCAGCTATAGCACCATTATTGAGTGCTATTGGTACATTACTATTAAATGTATTATATATTATAGGAACAATAATAGAATCAATAGCAAATTCTGATCTTGAATGGTTATCCAATATACTGGCTGCTATAACAACAATTATACATGCTTTAGCTACAGTTCTTTCAATAATTCCTAAATTATTATCAAAATTATTAGGAGGAAAAACTGGAGAAAGTATAAGTAAAATATTTACAGTTTTATCAAGATTAGCGGTTATATTGTCAAGAATAATAGAATTAGTTGTTACATTTATATCAGATACGGTTCCTATTATTGAACCAATATTAGAAAATATAGCATTAATATTAGTATCTATATCAGAAGTTATATTTGCATTTTTAAATGGAATACTTTCTATAGATTTTTCAGGAGTAACAAAATTATTTTCTGGAGTATCTAATGTATTTGCTATTATATTAACAGTTTTATCAAAAGCTGCTAATGGCATTATAAATATATTATCACATATTGTAGGATTTATTTCCGGAATAGTTGGTCATTTAGGAAATTTTGGAGATAATATAAGTGATTCTATAAGTTCTAAAATAGAAGATGGAACTGAAAGAGCTGGTCAAGCTATAAATGATCTGACTAAGCAAGGAGAAGATTTTGCTAATAATATTGGAGAATCTATAGAAAATGGAACTGATAAAGCTTCTGAAAAAATAGAAGAATTTACAAATTCTATTAATAAATCTATAAATTCTAATTTAGAGAATAATAAAGATTCTGGTGCAGCTATTGTTAAGTCAATATCAAATAGTATTGATAGTCAACTTCCAGCGATAAAAAATATTGCTAATAAAATTAATATTAATATAGCTGATGAATTAAAGAATAATAGTAATTCTTCTGCTATACAAAAGTCTTTATATGCAAATATAAATAAATCAATAAAAAAGACTAAAATATCGCCAGTTTCTTCAATAGCATTAAGTAAAATTACTCCAGTAATAGATTCTAATAAAGCAGTAAAAGTATATGCAACAACTGCTGATACAGTTATAAATTCTTTTTCAAAAGTTCCTCAGAAGCTTAATGAAGTTGAAAATAATATAGTAACATTTTCTTATAATGCATCTAAACCAGTTAGAGATTTTGGAATGGATGTTAACAATACGATAAATGGTATAAATGAAGAATTTGATAAATTAAGTAATAATATAAATACTAATGGTGTAGACATAGCAAATGCAGTTGCAGATAGTATGGATAAAATATTAACTGCTCTAACTGGTCATAATAAAGAATTAGCTGCCTTTATAGCTACTATAATGGGTGTACCAGCAGCTATATTTTTAACAATATTTGTTATTTCTGAATTATTACGATCTATAGGACATTTACGGAAATCATATGATGATTTTAGTAAAGGAATCGCATCTTTACCTGAAAATATTTCAAAAATCACAGACTTTAATTTTAATATTAAAAGTACAAAAGAAGTAAAAGACAATACAAAAAAAGTAGAATCTTTTACTACTCAATTTTTAAAAATGGCTGCAGGTATATCTTTAATGATAGCTGCGACAGCATTAATATTTAATCAATTAAAAGATTATAAATTAATAGATGAAAATGGTACATGGAATAAAGGTGAAATTGCTAAATTATCAATTGTATTTGGTAGTATAGTTGCTGTTACTAGTGTATTAATATCAGGTATGGTTGCTTTAGGTGCAATAGCTAATAAATCAGCATCATCTATTTCTAACAGTGAATTATCTTTTAATAAATTAAAAGACAATCTTCATGGATCATATGCACATATTACAGAACTTTTTGGTGGTAAAAGTGGCCCAGGAGCTATTGGTGAATGGAATTTTAGTGCTATACTTCCTAAACTTAAGAATACTACTCAAAACAGTGGAATACAGCAAATGGCTAAATTAATAAAATCATTTGCAACATTAATAATAGGTGTATTTGCTTCTATTTCATTGACACTTGTATTAACTAAAGGATATGATTTAGAAGATTTAAAAACTAGAATGATTGCTATGGGTATAGCTTTAGGAGCCGTTTTAGGTGCTATAATAGCTATAACAGCAATAATAGTAGCTAATGCTAAAAATTTAAATGGTAAATATACAGCTGATGCTATACAAAAATTAGGAAAAGCCATAAAAGATATGGTAAAACCTATTTCCACATTAATGTTCTTTATCACAAAAGTCGGTGGAAAGACTGAAATGAATTGGCAAGCAGTTGGAGGAATGTTAGCAATAACATCTTTCATAACAGCAATTACTGGTATATTATTAAGTTTTATAACTAAATGGCAAAAAGATGGTTCCCAGACAGAAACAATAGATAAATATGCAGTATCTATGCAAAAAATGGCTAATGCTGTAGTCAGAATACTAGGTGGTATGGCATTAGTTGTATTATCATTTAGTTTTATAAAAAATACAACTATGAATTGGGGCTCTGTAGCAGCATTTGGAATTTCTATTGGATCTGTTACAGCCATGCTTACAACATTATTAGCATTTATAAGTAAATGGAGTAAAAATGGAATTACACCAGCATCAATAGATAAATATGCTAAATCAATGCAGAAAATGGCTATACCAATAGACATGATTATGGGTGGTTTAGTTACAATTATATTATCTATGAAAGCATTAGATCATCTATATATAAAGTCAGCTACTATAGGCACATTAGCAGCGGTATCTGGTTTTGTTACAGCTTTAAGTTCAACTATTATATTTATAAGTAGTAAATATGGTGATAAAATAGATTTACAAAAGATTCTTACTACATTGACTGCTCTTGGTGGTTCAGTATTAGCAATATCTACTTTAATGATATCTATAAAGTTATTAAACAATATTATATTAGATGAATCAGTAACTTATACATTATATACATTAAGTGCTATTGTAGCTGGTCTGACAATGGTTATATTTGCTATTTCAAATTCCAATATAAATATTGCTGGTGTAGCATCATCTATATTTGCTCTTGGTGGAGCTACCACAGCGATAGTATCTTTAGCTATATCATTGAGTGCTCTTAATAATGTTAATGTATCTTGGAAAACAGTTGCACAATTGTCTATAGTTGCTGGATTAGTAGCAGGTCTCGGATTTGCAGCTAAAGGAATAGGCTCTGGTGGTGGCCATGTAATGATTGGAGTCGCCGCTATCATAGCATTAACAGTAGCAATTATTGGTTGTGCAGAAGCTGTAAATTTATTAAGCGATGCAAATTTTGATACATTATCAGATGGAATAAAATCTATAACAAATGCTATCGATGAACAAGGATTTAAAAAGATGGCTGAGTTTATAGGTTTTCTTTGGCAGCTTGGATTTGCTTTAATGATAGCTGCACCTGGTATAGCAATAGCTGGACTATCAATAGCTGGTGCTGCATATGTAATAAGTTTAGCATTTAAGAATTTACAAGAACCTTTAGAATTTATAAAGCAAGAAATAACAGCATTTGCAGAAGATATGAAAAATACTTCTAATGAAGCTAACAGTTTTCTTGGAAGTTTATTAAAAAATAAAGATGCAATATCTGATATTTCAAAATCATTAGTTACATTAGCTATAGGATTTGTATATCTTGGTGCTGGAATGGGTGTAACTAGTGTTGGATTATGGTTAATAAATAAACGAGTACTTGGTTTTGTAGCAATGCTATTTGCTATGAGTTTAGCAGTTGATATAGTGGCATTTGGTATAGCTAAAATATCTGAAAATATAGAAGGATTTAAAAATGTATTAGATACATTAAAAGAACATATTTATGACATAATGACTTTAATAGGAACATTCGGAGCAAATGGTCTTGGTGGAATGTTCTGGGGAATAGGTTTTTATGAAGCAAGTAAAGGATTATTTACAATTGCTAAATCATTAAAGATGTTTGGTCAAGGAATATTATGGGTCGTTGGTGGTATTACAGCAGCAATAGTAGTATTTAAATTACTTGATCAATGGTTAGAAGGTTCTTTAAGTGAAAAATTAAGTAATTTCTTTAATAAGCTAAAAGAAATAGCTACTAGTGAAGGATTTATTACTAAATTAGTTATAGCATTTGTAGCAATAAATGCTGCTATGGTAATATTAGGATTAACTACTAAAAAATTAGGTAAAGGTTTAAAGCAATTAGGAGTTGGTTTAATATTAACTAGTAGTGGATTATTTTTATTATCTAATGCTTTATCTATATTTAATGATTTTAATGGATGGAAAGTAACCAGTAATTTGGCAGCAGTTGCATTAGGATTGATGACATTTAATTTCTTGTTAAGTTTAATTGCTCCTACAATAGCTATTGTCACACCTACTTTAGCTCCATTAGCAGGTGGATTAGCATTATTAGGTAATGCTTTAAAAGTATTTGATACATCCGGAAATTATTCTACATTAGGTATTCAGTTAATAACCCTATCTATTGGATTATTAGCCTTAGCAGGTTCAGTTTATGTATTGAATATGGTATCAGATGCATTAACTAATGTAACATATTTATTAACAGCAACCGCAATGAAATCTGAAAAATGGATTCCATTATCTACTTCTATTCAAACTATGTTAATAAATATAGGCAATGGTATATTAGTATTTTGTCAATCAATAGGAAATGGTATATTGATCATAGGTATGGTTATACAAACAACATCCGAAATGATCGAAACATCAGCAAGCAATATTGGTTTAGCTATTGACGATATAGCTAGTGGATTAGAGTCTGCTAGTTATAGAATAGTTACTGCTTCCGAAAATATTGCTACAGCTATAGACAATATTGTTTCAGCGGTAGGACGTGCTAGAAATACTTTATTTAATGGTGGATTATCTGGAGCTATATCAGGAATATTTACTAATGGATCAGATAAAAATACAAAGTCTCAAAATTCAAAATGGGTAGGTATAGGTTCATGGATTCCTAAGTCTATAGCTACAGGAATTAGAATATCTAAAGCAGAAGCAATAAATGCAACTCATGAATTAGATGAAGCTGTTGAAGAAACTTGTAGAGATGATAATGGTATTCATTCACTTTCTGAATTATGGGCATCAATAGGTGAATGGATCCCTAAGTCTATTGGTGTTGGAATTACTAGAGGTGAAGATGGTGCAATTGAATCTGTAGAAATATTAGATTCGGGAATAGCAGCTATTATTGATAAATTCACTAATGGTGAACTTAAGAATGCCACAAATAAAATTGGAACAGCTATCAGTGGAATTGCTAATAAAATCAAAGCTTTTAAAGAAGGTGGTGTAGAGGCACTTCTTGGAGGTAAAAATGGATTATTAGGTGCTCTTGGCATAGATACAGATGTTTTTGGTGATATGTTTGAAGGCTTAGCTGATCAATTAAAACTTGATACAAGTGCTATCGATCAATATTCAAGTGCTGTTGAATCAGCTTCTTCATCTACAGAATCAGCTAAAGGCACCATAGAATCACTTACTGATACTATTAAGAATCAAATGAAGATATTTGACCGCTTCACTTATGATGAAGAAATAATGAATCCTAAGGAACTCATCAATAATATGAAGTCTCAGTTAATAGGTATTCAAAACTGGGCTAATGGAATAGATATGCTTGCTGTTAGAGGCATGTCTGGTCCTCTTCTTCAGTATTTATCAGAGATGGGTCCCGAAGGATATAAGTATGTAGAAGCATTTCTTGAAATGACAGAATCTGAATTTGCAGAGGCAAATGAACTTTATGCTCAAAGCCTTAATTTACCCGAATCAGCTGCAAATCAGATAGGTGATAGTTATAGAAGAGTTGGCCTTGATATTGTAGAGTCAATTAAATCTGGTGGTGCTGGTATTAAAGCAGCTGCTTCTGAAACTGCTCAAGAGACTGTTGATGAAGTTCATAGAGTTTCAATAGCTGGTACGAATACAACATTAGAAGAGATTGATAAATTAGCAAAAGATAATGGTCCTTTAGCTATGGCTCATTATTGTAATGAAGCTGGTAAATGGATGGATTCAGAAGAATTTAATGCTTTTGCTGCTTCAGTTCAAGGTAAGATATCTGGTGCTTTGCATTTGCCTATAAGTGAACTTATTAGAAAATCTGGAATGAAACAGGTTATGGCTGGTCAGATGGATTCAATGACTTATGAATTGATGAAACGAGATTATGGCAATGAAACTGGATCATTCTATATAGATGGAATGACTAAGGCATTATCAGCTCAAGAATATTTGGATGAATGTAATAAGAGAGGCGAAATAATAGCTGCTTATATTAATACTGGAATAAATCCAGATTATACGGGTAAACAATCTGGTGAAAAGATAGTAACTTCATTAACTGATGAAATTAAATCTAAAGAAAGTATTGAAAAAGTAGACAATGCTATAAATAATGGTATATATGTTCCAGTTGAAGAACGACTGGAAAAATTAATAGGGCGTGGTAATGAACAAGCTAAGAATTTTGTATTGGGATTTGCTGAAGGTATTTCTGATAAAGAGGCGAATGGTGTTGTATTGGAAAATCTTCAAAATGCTTCAGATTGCTGGAATAAATTTCTTAAAGAAGATCAATTAAAAGAGAAATCTCCATCAGAATTAACAAAAGAATATGGTGTAAACTATATTTTAGGTTTTGTTGGTGGAGTTACTAATTCAGTTAATCTTGTTAAAGATAGCATGTCAGAAGTTGGCGATACAGCTATAAATTCTCTATCTTCAACAATTCAAGCTATTTCTAGTCAGTTTACTGAAGATTTAGATACTACTCCTACTATTCGTCCAGTTCTCGATTTAACAGATGTATATGCTGGAGCTCAAGGAATTGATGCATTATTTAGTACTCAGCAAGCTACAATTGCAGCTCAAGCTTATTCTATTCCTAAGAGAGACACTGTCAAAGATATGACAGATTCTATTGAGGCTCAGAATGCTAAGCAGATGCAACAACTTGCTGATATTATGATGACTTCTGATCAACCTGTAAATATTACAGTAACACTTAATGGAGGAGCTGAACAGTTCTTTGATTATGTGGTTGATAGAAATCGTCAAGAAGTATTAACAAATGGAAATAGTCCACTTATGATAGCAAGACGTAATTCAATTAATGCCGGATTGGCATAAAAATTAAAGAAAGAACAGAGAGTCTTAACAGACACTCAATCAAAGAAAGAAGGAGTAAAGGAATATGGCTATTTTATTCAAAATGGGTAATACTGATTATACTCGGTTTATTACAGTTCCTAGTTATAAGGTTAATTCGAAACCTGTAACAAAAGAATATACTGATATAAATCAAGTATCCCATAAACAGTTTATAAGGAATAAAGTAAGTGGTTCCTTTACTCTGAAATTCTTTGATGATAAATCTTATCCTGATGTTCTCACAACTAAAACAGCTGTTGAGAATTATCAGGATTTTTTTAATGCTTATAATAATTTAAAAAGTGCAAATGGTTTGATAGAATTAGAAGTTTATATAAATAATTTAAATCAAACTAAACAAATAAAAGCATTTATGGAAATGGAGCCAAGTAATACTTTACCATATATGAATGATGGAACAAAATCATACGATGGTTTTGATGTAACTATAACAGAGAGGTAATAGTATGGCAATAATAAATTATGATGATAATCCATCTGGATTTAAAAATGCTTGGCTAAATGAAAATAATCCAAAAGGAATACTAATAAAATTTCCTAAATATTATAAAAAAGTTATACCATCATCTAATCCATATTCGGAAGGATTATATGAGCATAATGATAGAAAAAAGAAATATGTCTTTACTACAGATACAACAATAGTAGATAATAAGAGATATTTTCAATTAATTGAAGATGAAAACAACATTCTAAAATATACAGATGAAGATATAGAAGATGACAGTTTTAGTTTAAAGAAAAATATTCAAAATGGAGATAATATAGACTTTATAGGATGCATATCAAGTACTCTTGAATTTAAAGTGGCTAATGATTTCCTATATTTGATTGACCAGGAAATAAATGTGACTTTAATTACTATTGAAGGTGATACTGAGTGGCATATTAAAGTATTTACTGGCTATGTTGATGAAATTAAAAGAGATAAAAGTAGAGA